>OKRZ01002932.1_pt1 | contig 11959 bp, 9 predicted proteins | sample 1601141 | NCBI WGS metagenome assembly OKRZ01 (sample SAMEA3541524, study PRJEB24748) | human gut metagenome | biome: human gut; feature: human-associated habitat; material: faeces | place: China | collected 2012
GGTTAACACTTGTGTAGTCTATAACGAGGACAGCGGCGGATATAAATTCTCCGTCAGAAGCTGTATCCGGGAGGTTAATGCCAGTGAATTGTCGGATTATCTCTCGGAGGGGATCGGTTCCGGCGGCGGCCATGTGGAAAAGGCCGGAGGCTACATCAGCATGAAGCTGTATGAGGAAAAATATCCAACCCTGCATTCTGAGGCTTATTTCAATAACCGGATGACGCAGTATTTTGACAATTTTGAGATCGTATATGCGAAAGAACGCAAATTCCCTGTAAAAGAGGGTAAAAAATACCGCAGGCGGAAAGAGCCGATCGCCTGCCTGAGGGCAGCGGACCTGGCAGAACTCGGAAACGTGGTATCCATCCGTACCGTGGACGGTACGATGGATATCGACACCAGACAGGATATGTATTTCACCCTGGAGCGTACCGGGGAGCTGCATCCGGTCCCGGCCGGGAGATTTCACCGGATCCTGGAACTGTGTGATCTGCCCCTGCCGGAGGAATATTGCAGCTCTATGGGATATATCCCGAGAGTCAAGGAAGGCGGGGATGGCAGTAATCATCTGCTGACGGAATATGTCCGTATGGGTATGCCTGCGGATGCTTTCTGTATCTATGCCCTCGAGCTGAAGCGGGGAGTAAAGATATTCCCCATCTGGGATGAGGATACTTATATGACGGGCAGAGCCGGAGATTATCTGGTGGCCAGTGAGGATGATCTGCACAATATGTTCATAGAGCCTGCGCAGAATCTTCTGAATAATTTTGAAGAGATGACATAAGAATCGCAAAAAAAGGTTTATAAAATTTTCCTTGTGTGGTAAGATTAAGGTTACGAAAACAGTATTAAGTAAACGAAAGGCAAGGATATTACCATGAGCGAACTGGAAAAAGAAATCGTAGATTCCGCAGAAGTGAAGGAATCTAAGAATTTTATAGAGCAGATCATCGACAAGGATCTGGCGGAGGGTGTATACGATACCGTACATACCCGTTTCCCTCCCGAACCCAACGGATATCTTCACATCGGACATGCCAAGAGTATTCTGCTGAACTATGGTCTGGCTCAGAAATACAACGGCAAATTCAACCTGCGTTTTGATGATACTAACCCCACCAAGGAAAAGTCTGAATTCGTGGAGTCCATCAAGGCAGATGTAAAGTGGCTGGGCGCGGACTGGGAGGATCGCCTCTTCTTCGCATCCAACTATTTTGACCAGATGTATGAGGCAGCAGTAAAGCTGATCAAAAAGGGCAAGGCTTATGTCTCCGATTTAAGTGCAGAGCAGATCCGTGAGTACAGAGGAAGCCTGACCGAGCCCGGTAAGGAGGATCCCGGCAGCGTAAGAAGCGTTGAAGAGAATCTGGCACTGTTCGAGGATATGAAGGCAGGCAGATACGAGGACGGAACCAAGGTACTGCGTGCCCGTATCGATATGGCATCACCGAATATCAATATGCGTGATTCCGTTATCTACCGTGTGGCACATATGTCTCACCAGAATACCGGTGACAAATGGTGCATTTACCCGATGTACGATTTTGCACATCCTATCGAGGATGCCATTGAAGGCGTGACCCACTCTATCTGTACTTTGGAGTTCGAGGATCACAGACCCTTATATGACTGGGTGGTAAGAGAACTGGAATACCCGCATCCTCCCAAGCAGATCGAGTTCGCCAAGCTGTACCTGACCAACGTGGTGACCGGTAAGCGTTATATCAAGAAGCTGGTAGAGCAGGGGATTGTGGACGGCTGGGATGATCCCAGACTGGTATCCATCGCAGCACTGCGCAGAAGAGGCTTCACACCGGAATCTATCAAGAAGTTCGTAGAGCTGTGTGGTATCTCCAAGGCACAGTCTTCCGCAGATTATGCGATGTTAGAGTACTGTATCCGTGAGGATCTGAAGACAAAGGCGCCCCGTATGATGGCGATCCTGGATCCCGTAAAGCTGGTCATTGACAATTATCCCGAAGGACAGACCGAGATGCTGCCTGTAGTCAACAATCCGGAGAATGAAGAACTGGGAAGCCGTGAGGTTCCTTTTGGTAAGGAGTTATATATCGAGAGAGACGATTTCATGGAAGAGCCTCCCAAGAAGTATTTCCGCATGTTTCCGGGCAACGAAGTGCGCCTGATGAACGCTTATTTCGTAAAGTGCACCGGTTGTGTCAAGGATGAAAACGGTAAGGTTGTGGAAGTACGTGGTACCTACGATCCGGAGAGCCGCGGCGGCAACAGCCCGGACGGCCGTAAGGTTAAGGGAACGATCCACTGGGTAAGTGCAGCTGAATCTGTGAAAGCACAGGTGCGTCTGTATGAGAATATTATTGATGAGGAGAAGGGTGTATACAACGAGGACGGAAGTCTGAATCTGAACCCGAATTCTCTGACCACTCTGACAGAGTGCCGCTTAGAGCCTGCATTTGCAAAGGCACAGGCGTACGACCGCTTCCAGTTCGTGAGACAGGGCTTCTTCTGCGTGGACTGCAAAGACACCAAACCCGGAGAACCGGTATTTAACCGTATCGTATCTCTGAAGAGCTCTTATGTACTGCCTAAGTAAGTTTGGAAAAGGAGAAACATATGTCAGACAAATTGTGCGGGTTGGCCGGACTGGGCCTGGATAACCTGGAGGATATGGATATTTTTGGACAGGAGAAAAAGGAAGAACAGGTAGCGGCCGAGGCACCTAAGATAGAAGAAAAGGACCTGATCTACGACAAGAATTTCACCTGCCCGGTATGCGGAGAAGATTTTCCCGCCAAGATCATGAAGACCGGCAAGGCGAGACTTTTAGGCACGGATCAGGATCTTCGTGCAAAATACGAAGGAATCGATGCGGTAAAATATGATGTGATCCTGTGTCCCCATTGCGGATATGCGGCGTTGAACAGATATTTCAACAACATTACCAAGGTATATGCCAAACTGATCAAAGAGAATATCAGCAGCAAAGTACAGCTGCACACCTATGATGACGATATCTATACCTATGAAGAGGCGATCGAACGCTATAAGCTGTGCCTCGCAAATGCGGTGGTAAAACGTGCCCATGCCAGCGAGAAGGCTTATATCTGCTTAAAGAGCGGATGGCTCATGAGAGGATATCACGAATATCTGGAAGAATCCGGAGATACGGACATGGCCCGTCTCCGGGAAGTGAAAAACATGGAAGAGACCTATCTGAAGAATGCTTATACCGGCTTCACGGAAGCACTTCAGACCGAAGGATTTCCCATGTGCGGTATGGATGAAATTACGGTGGAGTTCCTGATCGGAGTATTGGCCACCAGATTTCAGAAATACGATGTGGCAAGCCGTATGGTGGCTTCAATCCTCACATCTCCATCGGCCAATGCCCGTACCAAGGACAAGGCAAGAGAGTTGAAAGACCAGATCCTGGAGGAACTGAAGAGTCAGAAAAAGTAGGACAACATTATGTATGATATGACGATCCGGCTGCGTACAGACAGTGACAAATGTCTGTACCAGCAGATATATGAGCATATACGACAGGAAATCAGGGAAGGGAAGCTTCTGGCAGGAGAGAGGCTTCCCTCCACGCGTTCTTTGGCAGAATATCTGCAGGTGGCCAGAAGTACGGTGGATTATGCTTATGACCAGCTGTTAAGTGAAGGATATATCGAGGCGAGACCCTATAAGGGATACTTTGTATGCAAATTGGAGGGAATCTTCACTCTGGAGCAGGAAACTGGCAGGGTGCCGGAACCGGAGGCATGGGATCCACAGGCAGAAGACCGGGACGAGGAAAAAAGGATTGACTTTTCCCCCTATGGAATCGATATGAACGGTTTCCCTTTCGGTGTCTGGAAACGGATTACGAAAAATATCCTGAATGACAGCAACAGTGAACTGTTTGCCCAGGGAGAGGCGCAGGGGGATTATGATCTGAGACTGACGATCAGCCGTTACCTGCATTCTTCCCGAGGGGTGAACTGCCGTCCGGAGCAGATCATTGTGGGCGCGGGAAATGATTATCTGCTGTTACTGTTGGAGAAAATATTGGGGAGACATGTGGGAATTGCCATGGAGAATCCTACGTATAAACGTGCGTACCGTATCTTCCGGTCATTCGCCTATCATATTGTGACGGTGGATATGGATGATAAGGGAATGCGTGCGGACAGACTGGAACAGGAACCGGTCAGGGTGGCCTATGTCATGCCCTCCCATCAATACCCTACCGGAGCGGTGATGACGATCGGCCGGCGGGCGGAGCTGTTGCGCTGGGCGGAGAAAAAGCCGGACCGCTATCTGATCGAAGATGATTACGACAGTGAATTCCGGTATCGCGGCAAACCGATTCCGTCCCTGCAGTCCTCGGACGATAGGGGAAAGGTGATCTACATCGGTACTTTTTCCAAGGCGATCGCACCGGCGATCCGTGTCAGCTATATGGTGTTGCCGGAGACACTGTTGGAGGTGTACCGCAGGGATTGTTCTTTCTATTCCTGTACGGTATCCAGAATCGACCAGCGAATCCTGAATGAGTTTATCCGGGACGGTTATTTCGAAAGGCATCTGAACAAGATGCGGATGCGTTATCGTGCCAAACACGACCAACTGTTAGAGGGACTGGAGCCTTTTCAAAAAAAATTCCGGATCTCCGGGGAAGATGCGGGGCTGCATCTGCTGTTGACGGCGAAAGGAAATGTGACGGAAAAAGAGCTTCTGGATGCCGCTGCGGCGGAAAATGTGAAGGTCTATGGGATGTCAGAGAATATGGTGGCATCCGCTGCGGACAAAGCGACAGTGCTGCTGGGATTCGGAAGTATGGATGAGGCAGACATGAAAGAAGGCCTCCGCCGGTTGCAAAATGCATGGCTGTGAGACCTTCTCAGGATACTGCTATTATTCTTCGGTTACGGGAGGCTCTTCGTCCTCGGCGTCCTCTTCATCGAAAAATTCTTCCACATCTTCGACGGTTTCGCCTTCTTCGCCGGACAGATCGGCTGCCTGACCGGAGAGCGGTGTGAAATCAGAGGAGGAAGAGGAAGCTTCGGTTTCAGCGGTTTCTTCCGTGGGTGCGGAAGCCGGAACGGAAGCATTCAGAGGAACGTAATTGCGGGAGAACTCCGTGCTCTCGTCCAGATCCTCGTGGAAATCATCGTAATCGTCATCTGCGTCGGTGGATTCCATCAGCAGAGAGTTTTTTTGTTGCATATAGTAGTAAGCAGCTGCGGCTGCGGTACCTACTGCTGCAGTGAACAGCAGAAATTTGCCAAATTTTTTAGCCATAGGGTTGCTCCTTCCATGTTGTAGTGTATGTAACGGTTCGGAATTTTATACATTTGTCCATACAGTTATATGATAAACCTTATTGCGTAAAATGAAAAGGGATATGTTGCGATATGAATGAGAAATTTTTTGATTTAAAAAAAGAAAAGCAGGATCGTATGATCAATGCCGCACTGAAAGTATTTGCACTGCACGGTTACCGCCATGCCTGTACGGATGATATTGTGAAGGAGGCGGCTATCAGCAAGGGTTTGCTATTCCATTATTTCGGAAGCAAACTGGGTGTATATGCATTTGTCTATGATTACAGCGTCCGTTACCTGTTGCTGGAGTTGTCTACGGCGGTGGATGCGAAGGAGACGGATCTGTTTGCTCTGCTACAGCAGGTGGAATGTGGAAAAATGCATGCCATGTGCGGTTATCCTTATCTGCAGCCTTTTCTGAACCGGGCGCAGACGGAAAATGTCAGTGAAGCATTGCTGGCGGTAGAAGAGAGAAAACAGCAGCTGGAAGATTATCTGGAGTCTGTTTTCGCAAGAGCGGATCTGGGTAAATATGCTTCCGCAGAGGATGCCGTGAAACTTCGTAAAATGCTGGAACTGACCATTAAGGGACTGATGAACGAGAGGATTTTAGAGGATGCTTTTCAGCCGGAGATGTTGTATGAAGAGATCACAGAGTATCTGAACTTAAGCAGAAGGCTGGCGGAACGTTCCACACAGCCCTCTGACGAAGCGTTTTCAGAAAAATAGCATCCTATTTGCATCATAATTTTGAAGAAAATGATAACTATTTAGACATCTTATAGGTGGGATCTGCGGGATATCCGCCTTTTAATTTCTGCATGCCGCGCTGGATGGCATCTTTGGAGTTCTTCCAGTCGGCGTCCTTATTTCGGTAATCGAATTTTTCCACCAGCCAGGATACATCCTCAGAGATCCGCTGCATATTCGCTTCCATGACGGGCAGGAGGCAGTCGTAGAATTCCTGCTTTTCCTTATCGGAGAGCTTGCGGCCGGCGGCTTCACAGAGGTCTCCGAAGTGAGGCAGGCAGAAGCCTTTTCCGTTTATGATCTTATTCCGGAAACTTTCGTCATTTTTCCACAGATAGAAAAAGGTGTCCAGGTATCTTTCATAAGTATCCTTGTACTGGGAACAGATATAGCAGGAGTCCTCTTTTGCGCGGATCCATATACCGATGGTATTTTCACTTCCCTCGGCTTTTTTGAATTTTCCCAGAAGAGAACTTTTTCCGGGACGGAAGGAAGCAAATTCCTGCTGCATTTCCCGGATCATACGCTGGTAGTGCGTTTTCAGGATCCAGGCGTTGCCGAGAGTATTGCCGTAGTCGAACATCTTCTGAAAATGATAGCGGCAGAATCCGGCCTTGTCGGTCTGTTCTCTAATATCCGCTTCCATGTAGGAGGAACCGGAGCCTAAGACGAAGTCTAACAGATCCTGTTCGATACTTCTGTGGATGAAGCAGAAAGGACATTCGTCCTGGGCGTTTACGGCATCATTTAAGGGAATTGTGTATAATTGTTCTTTCATAGAAAACGATCCTTTCCTGACGATATTCTGTCTGTATGAAAACTATTGTAAACGATGTTTGAAATAATTGCAAAAAGATTACTGATTTGTAAAATAATGTCATTTAAAATTAAGAATTGTTTTGTTGTAATACATTTCATTTCAAGCTACTATGATAGTACAAGTGTAAAGCGAAAATAGAAAGATGTGATTTATTTGATATTCAGCAGTATTGAATTTCTGCTGTGGTTCCTGCCGATTTTCCTGATTGTCTATGGAATCACACCGCATAAATACAGAAACCTGACACTGCTTATAGGCAGCATTGTCTTTTATGCAATGGGAGATGTAGGAAATCTTGCACCTTTGATGATTTCCGTCTTATGTAATTATTTTATCGGGCTGCATCTGGCAAAACGCAGCCCCAGGACGTTATGGCGCAAGAGGCTGTTGTTCGTGACAGCATTGAGTAGTAACATTGGCATTCTGATCTGGTTTAAGTGCCGGGGAGGTTCTGCGGGACTTCCTCTGGGGATCAGTTTTTATACCTTTCAGATATTGTCTTATCTGATCGATGTATATCGCGGAGATGCAGATAGGGAGTATTCTTTTTTAAAATTTGCAACTTATGTGGTCATGTTTCCGAAGCTGATCTCCGGCCCCATTACCCGTTATGGTGAGGTGAAAGACAGCCTGTACAACAGGACTTTTACTATGCAGGGACTGGAGGACGGCATGAAGCTGTTCGTCTTAGGGCTGGCTGCCAAAGTGCTGTTGGCCGACCGCGTAGGGATCCTGTGGCATGAAGTACAGGTAACCGGATTCGAGAGTATCTCCACTCCGCTGGCATGGCTGGCAGCCATTGCTTATTCCATGGAGATCTATTTTGATTTCTCGGGATATTCGTTGATGGCAATGGGGCTTGGCAGGATGCTGGGAATCGAACTGCCCAGAAATTTCCGCAGACCATATATGGCCCGGGGGGTCAGGGATTTTTACCGCAGATGGCATATGACACTGGGGCAATGGTTCTGCCGGTATGTCTATATTCCGCTGGGAGGCAGCAGACGAGGGGAACTCTGCACGATTTTTAATCTGTTGGTGGTATGGATGCTGACAGCTTTCTGGCATGGCGCCGGCTGGAACTTTTTCTGCTGGGGCGGGTTGCTCTGGATCTGCATTGTACTGGAACGGCAGCTGGGAAGATTAAAATTCGTACATAAAATGAAAGTACTGCCGCACATTTATCTGTGGCTGATCATTCCCGTAAGCTGGATGTGCTTTGCCATTACGGATCTGTCACAGCTGCAGGTCTATCTGGATAAAATGATGTGGCTGGCACCGGGGATCAGTGGCGGCTATGAGGATGCGTGGAAAGCATTGTCTACCTACGGTGGGCTGTTAGCCGTATCCGGGCTGGCATGTACGCCGGCAATCGAGAAGTTGTACGATTACGGCAAGGATAAGATCCTAATGAAAATATTGCTGGCAGCGGTATTTTGGTATTGCGTCTGGAGACTTATATTAGAGGGAAATAACCCATTTATGTACTTTAGTTTTTAGAAAATCTGGATAGGATAGGAAATATGTTACAGAAACTACGACAATGGATAAGAAAATTATCCTTTCCCATCAGTCTGCTGCTTATGGGAGTCCTGTTTTTTACATGGACGGACAACTGGCAGGTGTATACGGATCCCATTCGGGAATTGTATAACAGGGGTGTGCAGCTGGCAGCCGGTGCCCGGATGGGTCATACATCGGAACCCGGACAACAGGACGGAACCGTATCGGGGGATACGGTCCCGGAAGGCACAGAAGATCCCACAGGGGAAAGTCGGACACCGGCAGTCGGAGAGACATCGGCAGATACGCAGACAGAGACAATGACAACGGAGGAACCACAACCGACAGAGCCTTCGGAAGAACTGCCAAAAGAAGTGGTCTACCATACGGTGGATGACAGCTATTTTGATGATGCTGTATTTATCGGGGATTCCCGGACAGTGGGAATGTATGAATATGGTGGACTGGAAGAGACCTCCACATTTTATGCCTCTACCGGACTTACGATTTATAAGATGTTCGATTCGAAAATAGTAGCGGTGCCGGGGCAGAAGAAAAAGATCACGGTGGAAGAGGCACTATCCGAGAAACAGTTTGCCAAGATCTATCTGATGATCGGTATTAACGAGATGGGAACCGGTACGGTGGAATCTTTCATGAAGGCTTACGGGGAGGCAGTACAGCATTTGCAACAGCTGCAGCCCGATGCGGTGATCTACCTGCAGGCGATCATGAAGGTGACCACGGAGCGCTCCGGGCAGGGAGACTATATTACCAATGAGGGCATCGAAGCCAGGAATGAAGAAATCGCGAAGCTGGCGGATGATGAGAAGATATATTACCTGGATGTGAATCCGCTGATCTGTGATGAGACCGGAGGAATGGTGGCATCCTATACTTACGACGGAGTGCACCTGAAGGCCCGGTATATTCCCATCTGGCTGGACTTTTTGAAAGAACATGCAGTGGAATAAATTTTTTCTTGACTGTGGAACGATGAAAAGCTATCATGTAACTAATAAGGTCACATAGGTGTGGGCAGGTAGATGACTATCTGCCTATCTCTATGCGGCAAATATTACAAGTTCACATGTCTATGACACAGGAGGAGAAAAATGAGCGAGAAGACTACACTCGGCGAAAATGGCATTTACGATGCCAGATCCTTGGGCGTGCCCAAGATGCTTCTGCTGGGACTTCAGCACATGTTCGCAATGTTTGGAGCCACGATTCTGGTACCCATGCTGACAGGTCTGGATGTTTCCACAACACTGTTATTTGCAGGTCTGGGAACTTTACTGTTCCATCTGCTGACCAAGAGAAAAGTACCCGCATTCCTGGGTTCTTCCTTTGCATTCTTAGGCGGTTATGCCGCAATCGCACCTATGGCAGACGGTGCGGACAATTCCGCATTGCTTCCTTATGCCTGCTTCGGTGTAGCCTGTGCAGGTCTGCTGTACCTGGTATTATCCCTGTTGATCAAGATCTTCGGTACCGGCAAAGTAATGCGTTTCTTCCCGCCCATCGTAACCGGACCTATCATCATTGCCATCGGTCTGACCCTGTCCCAGTCCGCTATCAACAACTGTTCCGCAGACTGGCTGATCGCAGTGGTCGCTATTGCACTGGTAGTGATCTGCAATATCTGGGGTAAGGGAATGGTGAAGATCGTTCCGATCATCATCGGCGTTGTTGGTTCTTATGTGTTGGCAGCTATCTTAGGCCGTGTGGATTTCACACCCGTTGCGGAAGCTGCATGGATCGGACTTCCCATCCACTGGAATGAGACTGCTTTCTGGGCACTGTCCGACGGCAACACTTCTTTGTTAATTACTTCCGTGATCACTATTATGCCGATCGCACTGGCTACCATGGTAGAGCATATCGGAGATATCTCCGCTATTTCTTCCACCGTTGGTATCAACTATATCAAGGAGCCCGGATTGCATCGTACGTTGTTAGGTGATGGTCTGGCTACCATTATTGCATCCCTGTTCGGTGCTCCTGCGAATACCACTTACGGTGAGAACACCGGTGTACTGTCTCTGACCAAGGTATTCGACCCCAGAGTTATCCGTATTGCAGCAGGCTTTGCTGTACTGTTCTCCTTCTCCCCGAAGGTAGCAGCATTGATCGGCTGTATGCCTACCGCTACCTGCGGTGGTGTATCCCTGGTACTGTACGGTATGATCTCTGCAGTCGGTGTCCGTAACATCGTAGAGACTCAGGTAGACTTTACCAAGAGCCGTAACGTTATCATCGCCGCTCTGATCCTGGTACTGTCCATCGGTATCAACTACAGTGCAGCAGGCGCTATCGCATTCCACATCGGCGAGATCACCATCAGCCTGTCCGGACTGGCAGTAGGTGCGCTGGCCGGTATTATCCTGAATGCAGTACTGCCCGGCAAGGACTATACGTTCGATGAGGACAAGCCCGATGACACCGGCGTATGCTTCGCGGTAAAGGGTCAGGAGAACTAAGACATTTTTGCTGAAAACAGCATAAACTGAACAAAGAAAGTAAGAGAGAGCATCCATGGCAGAAATATAGAGCCATGGATGCTCTCTTTTTCAGTTATATGCCTAACCCTCTGATATCTCCGTGATCACCTGGTCAAGTACTTCAAAATAATTCTCGAAGGTCTTGCGGCAGCATCCGGGATCGTCGATCACGATGCCCTCTGCACGCAGACCGGTGAGGGCAAAACCCATAGCCATGCGGTGGTCGGCGTAGGTGGCTACGGTACAAGGCTTTGGCGTCCCCGGATAGATGGTGATGCTGTCCTGCGTCTCTTCGCAGCGGATGCCCATACGGGTCAGTTCTGTACAGATGGCATGGATGCGGTCACTCTCCTGGAAACGGATGTGCCCGATGCCTGTGATACAGGAGGGGCTGTCGGCAAACGGTGCGATGGCTGCCAGTGTGATCGCCTGATCGGAACAGGAGGACATGTCCACCGTGATACCATGGAAAGCGGGAGTCTGCGTTCCGGCGTCCGATAAAGCTGAAGGAGGCAGCAGGAGGACTCCCTTTTCCGTATCCTGTGCGGTACATCCCATTTTCTCTAAGATACGCAGGAATTCCACATCTCCCTGCAGACTTTCAAAATGCACATGCTCTACACAGACCGGGATTCCCAGTAACGGTACCATCGCATAGAAATAACAGGCGGCAGAGACATCCGGCTCAATCTGATAATCTAATGCTTTATAATGCTGACCGGCGGGAATACGGAACTGATCCGGCGTGGGACGCTCCACGCAGACTCCGAACTGCTCCATCATCTTCTGCGTCATTTCGATATACGCCATCCCATGGGTACCCTCTACCTGAATCGCAAAATCTTCCGAAGACAAAGTCGAAGCAATCAGCAGCGCACTCAGAAACTGACTGCTGTGCCCGATATCGATGGAGATATGATCCTGTCCGAACCCATGAGCGGTCAGCGTAAAAGGAAAATGCCCATCTTCTCCTTCACAGCGGACCTCACACCCCAATTCTGCCAGAGAGGACAGAAGCGGATCCATGGGGCGCCTCTTCATCTGCTCTGAAGATGAATCTCATCAGTATGATAACAACGACATCG
>OKRZ01002933.1_pt1 | contig 11958 bp, 8 predicted proteins | sample 1601141 | NCBI WGS metagenome assembly OKRZ01 (sample SAMEA3541524, study PRJEB24748) | human gut metagenome | biome: human gut; feature: human-associated habitat; material: faeces | place: China | collected 2012
GTGATCTTCAAACCTAACTTCTGGACTTTCGGCGGAGAGGCCAGCGACAGGTAGTTACATTGTTAATGTGTACTTTATCAATTCCAAAGTTGTTATTGCTTGATGAGCATACAGCAGCTCTTGATCCTGCAACAGCAGAAAGAGTAATGGAAATAACAAAAGAAATTGTAGTAGAGAATAACATTACCACAATGATGATTACACATAATTTGAATCAGTCATTAACCACAGGTAACAGAACAATTATGTTAGACAGCGGTGAGATTATATTGGATCTTTCAGGAGAAGAAAGAGACAATATGACAATGGATGATTTGATTAAGATGTATTCAGCAAAGAAACAGAAAGCATTTGATAATGATAGAATATTGTTAAGTTAAGAAAAAAGAAGTTGTAGCATTGCTACAGCTTCTTTTTTTGTGTAATAAGAACTTACTTCAGAACTTCTTATTACGCAAAAAAACAATACGCAATTATACAATTTGAGACAAACGTATAAAAAACAGAAAGAATGGTTGCATTTAGCAAAAAGTAGAGTTATATTACAAATATAAGAAAATCATACACAAGTATAAAAAAGATGCTAATGTAATATTTAGATACATTAGTATAAGGAGGATGTTATGGCAAATTCAAACATTACAAAAAAAGCTTTGGCACAAAGCTTAAAAGAGTTGGGGGCCACAAAGATTTTGGATAAAATAACTGTTGCAGACATTACAGACCATTGCGGTGTTAACAGACAGACATTTTATTATCATTTTAATGACAAGTATGAATTGCTTAGTTGGATATATAATCAGGATTTATTTATTCCATTAACACAGGATTTGACTTTTGAAAACTGGGTTGAAAAGTTAATTGGATTGTTCAAATATATGAAGCAGCAGAAAGCGTTTTTTATGAACACTATTAAATCATCCAACAATTTCTTCGCTGAATATAGTAATAAAATTTTCGCAGAGTTGTTTGTGAAGGCAATAGCAGAACTTGACTTATATCAGCATTTAGATGATAAAGAACAGGATATATATGCGAGATTTTTCGCTTATGGCTTAACAGGAGTAATTGTTGACTGGGCATTAAAAGGTATGAAGGAAAATGAAGATGATTTAGCTGTTTTGCTACAGAAAATGACATTACAAACTGAAGAGTTAGGTCACGAGATTTACATGTACAAAAGAAATACAAAGAATTAAAAATAATTTAAAAGGAAATTAATTTAGTCTAATTGAAAATATACAGAATTAGATACTTACAGTAAATAGGTACAAAGAAAAATTAATATCTGTTTATTATACAGAAATTAAATGACTTATACAATTTTATACAGGTGTCATAAAAATACAATGGTGTATAAGAATGTATAATGATTTTTTTTCATATAAATGTATACTGTACAATAGAAAAGAAAAGGAGTGTATGTTGAAATGAAAAAGTATGTTCAAAAAGGAATAAGTTTGGCGTTGGTTATGACAATGTCAACCTGGTGTTTGTCAGGATGTGGAACTACAAACACACAGTCAAAGAAAACAGAAAAAAAACAAACAGAAGCTTCTGACACAATTAAACAGTCAGATTTGCAAACATTATTAAGCAGTAAGATTGGTGACACAGCCAATACTGAAAAGAAAGAAACAGTTTTCGTGGAAATGGATCCATCTGGTGAAGTTACTAAGACAACAGTAAGTGATACTTTGAAAGTTTCTGATAAGGATAGCATTAGTGATGTATCAAATCTCGATAATATTACAAATTTAAGTGGTGATGAAAAATATACTACAGATGAGAATGGCAATATTGTTTGGGAGAATAAAGGAAAAGACATTACATATCAGGGTACAACAACAGAGTCTACACCTATTAAAGTAAATGTTAAATATTATTTAGATGATGAAGAAATGTCACCAGATGATTTGGCAGGAAAAAGCGGAAAAGTAAAAATTGTTTATGACTATGTTAATGAAACATCATCTGAGGGAAAATTCATTCCATTTATTACTTTAACAGGTATGGTTTTAGATGATAATTTCACAAATGTAAAAGTTGATAACGGTAAAGTAGTTGAATATGATGGCTCAAACATTGTAATCGGTTATGGAGCACCGGGCTTTAAGGACAATCTTATATCAACAGTTAGCAAGGCTGAAGATTATTTAAAGGATATTGATATTCCTGAATCATTTACAGTTGAAGCTGATGTAAAAGACTTTAGCTTAAACATGTCACTTACAATGGCAACATCTGAAATTGCTGATTTAGATTTAGACAAGAGCTTAGATTTCTCAGATATTGAAGATAAGATGGATGAGTTAAAGGACGGTACAAATCAGTTAGTAAAAGGTGCTGGAGATTTAGTATCAGGTGCCAGCAAATTAAATTCAGGTGCAGATAAGATTGACAAGGGTGCAAAGGATATTGCTAAATATACATCTGATTTATATTTAGGAACAACTACATTATTAACAAGCTATAAGAAGTTTGACTGTGCTCTTGTTTCAGGTGTTAAGAGTGCAAACAAAGGTGCTAAGAAATTATACAAAGGAACAAAGAGTGTTAAGTCAGCATCTAACAAGTTGAATTCAGGTGCCCAGACATTAAACAGCGGCGCTAAGAAGGTTAACTCAGGTGCACAGGAACTTGCAAAAGGTTTAAGCAGTGCAAAAGCAGGTTTTGAAGATGTTAAGGACAGCAAGGGTAATGTTAAGAGCCAGGGCTTAAAGAATGGCTCAAAGGCTTTAGCAACAGGAACAAAAACAGCAGAAGCAGGCGTAAAACAGTTAGTTGGTACATTACAGTCAACACCAAGTTCTATCCAGACTCAAATTGATGGTGTTGTTAAAAAAGTAAGCGCAGCTACAGGCGGTGCAATTGCTTCTGAAAAAGCATTAAACGCAACTATTGAAAAGATTAACGGTGCCATTGCTCAGGGCGCAGACATGACTACTGTTTTAACAGGTGCAGGTTTAAATGCAACAGCTTATTATCAGTTATTAGAAGCATATTATGGAATTAAAACATTAGAGCAGGTTAAATCAACATTTGAAACTCAGATTACTTCACAGGCATCAAGCATTAAGGCTCTTGTTGATGGCATGGGAGATTTAACAGATGGTGCATCAGCGTTAAATACAGGAATTAATACATTATACACAGGTATTAGCAAGTTAAATACGGGTGCCGGTACTTTAGCAGCAGGCACAAAAAGTTTATATGATGGAACAAGTACATTAGCATCAGGAACAAACCAGTTAAAGAGTGGTGCAAAAACTCTTAACTCAGGTATGAAGTCACTTAACCAGGGAACAGATAAGATGAACAGTAAGTTAGGCGATGCAAGCTCACAGGTTAAAGATGGTATTGCAACTGTTAATTCAGGTGCAGGACAGATTAGTGATGGTGCTAAAACATTAGCAAATGGTACAGGTTCATTAAGCAGTGGTGTTGTAACATTATTTAATGGAACAAAAACATTAAAAGATGGTGTTGTCAAATTAAATGACGAAGGTATAAGCAAGATTACTGAAATCTTTGGTGATGATACAAAGGATGCAGTTAATAGTATTGAAGATATATTAAATAACGGAAAAGAATACAAGTCATTCTCAGGAATTAAGAGTGATATGTCAGGTAACGTTAAATTCATATTTAAGACAGCCGAAATCAAGTCGGATAAGTAAAGGAGCTAATAAGTTATGAAGAAGTTTGGACAGTTTGTTGTAAAAGCCAGATATGTCATATTACTAATTAGTATTTTACTACTAATTCCAGCAGGCATTGGCTATATGAATACAAAAGTAAATTACGACTTATTATACTATTTGCCGGACGGAATTGACACAATGACAGGTCAGGACATAATGATGGACGAATTCAATTCAGGTGCATTTAGTATTGTTATGGTTGATAAGATGGACGATAAAGATGTCACAAAGCTTATTGACAAAATGAAAAAAGTTGACCATGTAAGTAAAGTTTTATGGTATGACTCTTTTGAAAAAGCAGGTGTACCAAAATCAATGCTACCAGATGATGTGTACAAAGCCTTTAACAAAGGTACATCAACAATTATGATGGTTATTTTTGATGACACAAGTTCCGGTGAGGGAACAATGGATGCAATAACACAACTTAGAAATCTTACACAAAAACAGTGTTATATTAGCGGTATTTCAGCCATTGTTACAGATACAAAAGTGTTAGTTGAACAGGAAATGTTCATATACGTTTGTATAGCAGCATTAGTTTCAATTGTTGTTTTGTCGTTGTTAATGGATTCATACTTAATTTCAATTTTCTTTATGTTAAGTATTGGAATGGCTATTATATATAACTTAGGCAGCAACTTTGTGGTGGGAGAAATATCCTATCTGACAAAGGCGTTAGCGGCGGTGCTTCAGCTTGGTGTTACAATGGACTACTCAATATTCCTGTGGCACAGTTTTGAGGAAGAACTGGAGAAACATGACGGTGACAGTAAATCGGCTATGGCGGATGCTATTGCAGCTACAATATCTTCTGTTGTAAGTAGTTCAATAACAACAGTGGCAGGTTTCATTGCTTTATGCTTTATGAGTTTTACATTGGGACTTGACCTTGGTATTGTAATGGCAAAAGGTGTAATTTTAGGTGTTATCTCATGTGTAACTGTTTTACCGGCTTTCATTTTGGTATTTAACAAAGCCATTCAGAAAACAAAGCACAAACAGTTATTACCTGATTTTAAAAAGATTCCTGCGTGGATTACAAAGCATTATAGAATATTTATTGTATTGTTCTTATTATTAATTGGTCCTGCAGCTTACGGTCAGGCAAATACAAATGTATATTATGATTTAACATTAAGTTTGCCGGAAAGCTTAAAGAGTGTTACAGCTCAGAATAAAGTGGCAGATACTTATGATTTAGGCTCGGCTAACATGATTTTAATAAGTTCAGATACAAAGACGAAAGATGTTAAAGATTTATTGTCAGATGTTAATGATGTAAAAGGTGTAAAAGTTGCAATGGGACTTGAAAGTTTCTTAGACGGCTCAGTTCCTGATTCATTTATACCGGAAGATTTAACAAGTGCATTAAAGAGTGAAAAACATGAAATGTTAATCTTTATGTCTGAGTATAAGACAGGTTCAGATGAAGCCAATGCACAGTGTAATCAAATCGAAAAGATTATTAAGAAATACGACAAGTCAGGAATGCTTGTAGGCGAAGCTGCATGTACAAGAGACTTAATTAAGATAACAAACAAAGACTTTGCAACAGTAAGTTTTGTTTCAATATTTGTAATTTTTGCAATTATCGCAATTGTATTTAAGTCAATTACACTTCCTATAATTTTGGTAGCAGTAATTGAACTTGCAATCTTTATCAACATGGGTATTCCATTCTATACAGGAGCAACATTACCATTTATTGCTTCAGTTGTAATTGGAACAATCCAGTTAGGTGCGACAGTTGACTACGCAATCTTAATGACTAACAGATATAAGTTAGAGCGTATCAGTGGCAAGGAAAAACATCTTGCTGCAAAAGACGCATTAACAGCAACAATGAAGTCAATTATTGTTAGTGCTTGTACATTCTTTGGGGCAACATTTGGTGTAGGTGCTTACTCAAGTATTGACATGATTAGTTCACTTTGCTTACTTATGGCAAGAGGTGCCGTAATTAGTATGCTTTGTGTAATTTGTATTTTACCGGCAATGTTTGTTGTTTTTGACAAGGCTATTGTAAAGGGAAGTTACAAATTCTTAGACAAATAATTAAAACAGCAAATTAATGTTTGTTTTAAAAAGTAAATTAATGTTTGTTTGAAAAGTAAATCAATGTTAGTTTTAAATAGTAAATTAATACTAGTTTGAAAAAGCAAAAAATGAAGTTTTAGAGGTTCAAATATAAGTTAAACATTATAAAGTTTAATGGAATTAGAACCTCTTTTTAGTTTAAAAAAAATGAAAAATGTGGTATAATTAGCATAAAATTAAGTACGGATTATTTTTAATCTTAAAGACTGGAGGGATGTACTATGAAGCAGATAGTAATTGCTATAGGAAGAGAGTTTGGTAGCGGAGGTTTAAAGGTAGCAGAAATGGTAGCAGAACATTACAATATACCTTTATATCACAAGCAATTATTAGATGAAGTGGCAAAGGAAGGAAAGTACAGTAGAGAAGTAGTTGAGAAGTACGACGAAAAACCTATTAACCTTACTTTTATGCCAATTCCATTAGGTGGTGTAACAACGTCAATAGAACAGGATGTTGCCATTAAGGAATTCAATATGCTTAGAAAGAGAGCAAATGAGGAAAATGAATCATTTGTTGTTGTAGGCAGATGTGCAGATGAAATTCTCGCAGATAATCCAAATCTTACAAAAGTATTTATTTTAGGAGATACAGAAAGTAAGGCTAAGAGAGTTATGGAAAGAGACGGCATTGATAAGAAAGCTGCTTTATCCAAGATGAAGAAAAGAGACAAAGTAAGAAAAACATATCATAACTTCTACTGTGAGAATAAATGGGGTGATTCAAGAGCTTATGATTTGTGCATAAGCACAGCAAATATCTCATTAGAGAATGCAGCAAGGCTAATTATTGACTATGTTGAAATGAAATAAAAATAATTCAATAAGAAAAAGCCTTTATTTATAGGCTTTTTCTTATTTTTTTGGCTGAAAATAAAAATGGTTTCTTGAATCGGATATATGGTTGTCAAACATTAAATATGATAAAATAATACCATGGTTAAACTTAACAAAGAAAATATAAAAAGGAGGATTTTATGAGAAAAAACGTACAAAAAGCTTTGAGCTTAGCACTTAGCATGTCAATGGTATGCAGTTTAATAGCGATTGATGGAAACTCTTACAAAAATATCGTAAGAGCTGATGAAATTATTGCTGCAGATGAAGGAAGTGGTAGCGGTGAAGTAGAACCGGAGATTGATTATTCTGATTTGATTAAGTCGGATTATAATTTGTTGAAAGGAGCAGGATATACTTACAGCAGCAAGGGGCAGGAAAATACAGACACTGCACTTACTAATGGAAGTCTTGATGGAGGCTTTTATAATTCAAAATGGGGAAAAGATGCAAATCAGAGAGTTACAATAACAACAGATGGAATTCAGGAAGTAAGTAATTTGAAGTCGTTTTTGATTTTCTTCAATAATGCGAATACATACTGTAAGAAATTCAACATTCAGTTATCATTAGATGGTGAAAATTTTGAAACGGCATATGAATCAACAGATGATTTTACTGAAAAGGTAAATGAATTAACAGTTGACAAATCTAATTTAACAATAACACAGTTTAAGTATGTAAGAATTAATCTTTTAGACGGAAAGAAAGATTATGGTTATCAGATAAAGGAATTTGCTGCAATTGGTGAAGGAGAAAATAAAACTCCAAATACAGCAAATAGTTCTAGTGAGCTTGAAGAGGGATTACCTGTAGATGAATCTGAATTTTTAGCAACAGACTATAATCTGACATATGGGGCTGAGTACACACAGACATCAGTTGGAAGTCAGAACTTTAAGGTTTTAACAGATGGTAATGTATCAGGTACAGAATTTGTTAATACTGAAAGAAACGATGATGCGAAGGATCAGACTTTTGTAATTGATATTGGAAGAGAAATGAGTCAGAAAGTAAGCAACATTGATTACTTGCAACTATATAACGTTAATGATACTACAAATGTAACAGATTTTGAAGTATCAATATCATTAGACGGAGAAAATTACCAGACAATAGGAAAATATTCAGGTGTAGAATGGGAACAGACACATTATAACGTGGATTTATCAGAGGTTACACTTGAAGATTTCAGATATGTTAAATTACATTTAATAAATGGTAATACAGGATATGGATACCAGATTAGAGAATTTGCTGTAATGGGCAAAGATAAAGCATATTATCCGGAAGTAAAGGATCAGACATCATTAGTTTCATCAAGTGATAAAAATCTTGCATTAAATAAGACAGTATATGTGTCATCCACAGGTGAAAATGAAGGAACAGATCCTACAGTTCTTACAAATGGCAATGCAGATGCATTTTGGTCATCACTATGGGATGCAACAAGAACATTCGAATATGTTGTAATTGATTTGGGAAAAGAAGTTGAACCATCATTACTTAGCAAAGTACTTGTTAATTTCCAAAATAAAGTTACATACTGTAAGGATTATACAGTATCAGTATCAAAAGAATTTGATGAAGAAAATCCGGATGAAGGATTCGTTAAAATAGGAGAAACAAAGTCTATAGTTTGGGAAGTTTTACAGCATTTTGCAGATCCGAACGGATATGTTGTAACAAACTTATATGATTTACCAACAGAACCAATTAGATATGTAAAAGTTTATATGAATGGACATGCTGATTATGGCTTCCAGATTAAGGAAATTGCCGTAATTCAGAAGACGGATATTACAGATGCAACAGTTGATGTAACATTAGATGATGAATTGAAGGCAACAGTTAGTGCAAAATATAGTGGAACAGAATTAGTTGAAGGAACAGATTATACAGTTGAACAGACAACAACAGCTGAAGGTATAGAAGTTAAGTTGAATGGTATAGGAGACTTTGGTGGTTCTGTTACAAAAACTATTAAAGCAGAGGATATTGCTGTTAGTGAAGCTAAGAACTTAACAGTAGAAGCAACAGAAGCAAATACTTTAAAGGTTTCATTTGAAGGAAGCAATTTACCAAAAGAATTTGCTCAGGTATATGACATTTATGTGGGAGACAAGTTAGTAGCAGAAAATAAAGAACCGGGTGAATACACATTTGATAAAATTAATGCTGGTAATGTTACAGTTAAGGTTGTAGCAAAACGTGGTGAAGTTTCATCTGAAGGTGTATCACAGGAAACTAAAATTTCAGGGATAGATATTTCAAAATTTGAATTATTTATTGGAGAGATTGGACATATATACAATGGAAAAGAACAGACAGTTCCAGTTACAGTAAAAAACGGTGATGAACAGCTTGAAGAAGGAACAGCATATGAAGTAAAATACGAAGATAATGTAAACGCAGGAACTGCAAAAGTTATCGTTAATGGTATAGGATTATATGAAGGTAAGCTTGAAGGAGAGTTTACTATTGCACAGGCAAATATTGAAGATGATATTATAAAGAAAGATTTTTCAAATTTAGCAGAAAGTTACGAATATAAGGTGGCAGACATCCAGCCTCAGATTAAGATGAGTCAGGGTGATGTTTACTTATCAGCAATGAAGGATTACGAAATTGTTTATTCAGATAATATGAATCCTGGTACAGTAACAATGACAATAAAGGGCATTGGAAACTATACAGGAACAATTGAAAAGACATTTGTTATTACTAAGAGAAAACTCGCTAATACAACTATTAAGACATCATTTGATGCTAACAAGCAGTTAAATGTATTAGTTCAGGTACCTGATAATGGACGTGCATTAACAAAAGATAAGGATTATAAATATACAGTAGCTACAGATGCAACAGGTAACATCACAATTACAATTACAGGAATTGGTGAAAATTGTGAAGGTACAGTTGTTAAAACAATTGCAGCTAAGGATAACCCTAACAGACCAACTCAGAAGCCAACAACAACAAAGATTAAAGTGGCAAAGGTTTCACCTAAGGCTAAGAATGTTAAGGGTAAGAAGATTAAGTTGTCATGGAAGAAGATTAAAGGTGTGAAGGGATATCAGGTTCGTTACGCTTTAAGCAAAGGCAAACTTAAAAAGGCAAAGATTAAAGCTTGTAAGAAGAATTCTTATGTAATTAAGAAACTTAAAAACAAAAAATACTTCGTTCAGGTTAGAGCTTACAAAGTAGTTGGAAAGAAAAAATACTATGGAGCATGGAGCAAAGTTAAAAGTGTTAAAGTGAAAAAATAATGTCCTATTGTAGGATATAGTTAATAAAAGTGGAATGTAGATTAAAACGGTCTACATTTCACTTTTATTAATGATTAAGTAATGATATAATTACAGGAAAAGAATAAGGAGGCATTAAATGGGAGATTTAGTTTTTAATGGAATTAAAGTAGAAGAACTTGATTTAACAAATAAGATAGAAGGAGCTGTCTCTTTGGATATCAGCCAGAGAGCATCTTTTAATGTTAAATATACAAGGGATGATAAGAAGTGCGCAGCTACATTAACTATTGATATGATGGATAAGAATCAACCAATGGATTTCAATTTCAAAATAAGTGCAGTGGCATTTTTTGACTGTGACCAGTTATCAGACAAAAAGGAAATTCATAAGAAAGCATACGATGAAATATTCCCACATGTAAGATCAATGGTAATTACATTTTTTGTAAATTCAGGTTTGCCACCAATTGCAATTCCTAAGGTAAAAATGGACGATGCAAACATTAAAGTATCAGGAGAAGATAATTCAGAGGACGATAAAATTTATAGTTAAAAATGTTTTTTTTAGTTTTTTGGAAAATTTAAAAAACGTAAAAAATACAAAAAAACATAAAAATTGTAACAAATGCTTATAAAAAAGCCCTTTTATTTCAAAAAATAAAAGGATAAATGTACATAATTAACAAAAAAATACATTAGATTTATAGGTTGTTGCAAAAAATGTTTTTAATTTTTAAACTATAAGTGTATTAGATTTTTAGGTAACATAATAATCTAAACCCTTTCAATTTTGTGGCGTTTCGGAGAATTCTGAAACGCCATTCCTGATTTGAGAAGCAATTTTTCTAAATGCTTATCTAATAGACAAAACATACAAAATAAAATCATATCTGAACAATTAGAAATAATAATTCCATAATATAAAAAGAACTAATCCTTTGGTTAATAATCAAAATTCTACAATCATTAATTATGCATTAAAAAGTATGTGCAGGAAAACAGCTGTTAATTAATAATGAAAAGTGTTAATATTAGTTTCGGCAGATAATAAATTATAGACAGCAGAAACGAATTAAGATAAGAGATTGAATTACAAAGAACAGAAAAGAAAGATAAAGGATTGAAGTGTAAAGAGCAGAAAAGAATTAAGATAAAAGATTGAATTATAGAGAAGAAAGTATTATGGAATATAAAAAGATTGTAAAAGGAATTTTTAGGGAAAGACCCAACAGGTTTATAGCGTATGTTGATGTAGAAGGAATGGATAATAATCCCCAGGTTGTTCATGTGAAAAATACAGGACGTTGCAAAGAACTTTTAGTTAATGGTGTAACTGTATATTTGGAGGAATCAGATAATCCCAATCGAAAAACAAAATATGATTTGGTTGTAGTCAGGAAAAATGAAAGAATAATAAATATGGATTCCCAAGCACCAAACAAAGTAGTACAGGAATGGCTAAATAAAAATGGCTTATATAAAAATACAAAACTTGTTGCTCCTGAGAAAAAATATGGAGAATCAAGGTTTGATTTTTATATTGAGGGAGATAATAAAAAAGCGTGGATGGAAGTAAAAGGTGTTACCCTTGAAAAAGATGGTGTAGTTTTATTTCCTGATGCACCAAGCAAAAGAGCGGTAAAGCATATAGAACATTTAATCAAAGCCAAGGAAGAGGGCTTTGACGCTTATATTATGTTTGTTGTGCAAATGGAAAACGTAAAATATTTTACACCTAACAAAGAGACTCATAAGGCTTTTGCAGAAGTACTGGTAAAGGCAGAAAGTAAAGGAGTTAAAATAATGGCGTATAACTGTGTGGTAACAGAAAAAGAACTTAAAATAAATAACCCCGTAGAGATAAAACTCAACAAATAATTACATGGATTGCTCCGTGCAGAGCACTCCCGCAATCCATACAAATATTCGCATATGGGAAAGCTGACGCTTCCCTTTTATGCTCATATTTGGGCGTGTTCCAAAGTCCAGCTCACCTTTGTGCAAGCACAGGTGTGGACCTTGAGAAATGTATTTTTAATTACATGGATTGCTCCGTGCAGAGCACTC
>OKRZ01002940.1_pt1 | contig 11935 bp, 10 predicted proteins | sample 1601141 | NCBI WGS metagenome assembly OKRZ01 (sample SAMEA3541524, study PRJEB24748) | human gut metagenome | biome: human gut; feature: human-associated habitat; material: faeces | place: China | collected 2012
TTTCACGGGAGATGTCGCCGTTAAAAGGCCGCAGCATCTTCAGCTTGCCGAAGGTGTTTTCAATCACGTAACGGCAGGCTTCATCGACAATATTCGATGGCGTGGAGGATTTTTTCGGTAAGCGCTCGCCAATCGCCCAGACATCTGCTTCTGCAAGTAGTGATTCCAACTGAACACGGAGTAATTTTTCCCGGTTGCTGTTTTCACGCGCTTTTTCTGAGAGCAGGGTTGCCTGTTCCGGACGTTGCCCGGCGTTATCTTTGAGGAACTTTTCAGTCTGAACGACTAAATCAATATCGCTCCAGGTACGGCCCTCTTCGGGCAGACGAATCAAAATACAGCCGTCGCCTTCTGACGTATAAGGGCGACAGGTCGCATCGCTGTTATAGAACGAATAGGTCGGATCTTTAGGGGTCAGGATCTTCACCACCAGATCGTTAAGCACTGCACCGTCTAATGGGTGCCCGTTCAGGAAGCGGCTGATATCAAAGTCTTGCTTGTTAGCCGGATAACGATATTTACGGCTTTTCAGAATGTCATCAAAGATGATCGATGCCAGTTTTTTGTTGATCGCAGAGAAATCGACATCAACGTTACGGATCTCGTTTTCGATCTCTTTTTCTTCGTTGGTCAGGAACACATATTTATCTTCAACGCGCGCAATGAGCATCAGGCGTTCAAGCGTGTTCAGACTTTTTTCGACCCGGCGGCGCAACTCAACTTTATCGGCATCGATCCTATCGATAGACAATGTGACCAGGTTATCCAGGGTGCTTTTCAGCGTTTCCACATAGCGGATCAGGAACAGCGTTTTCAGCAGGTTGCCATCGAACTCATCAAGAATGCCATTCTGGCAAGCCTGAGTGATGGTGCGGCTAACGGCAGGCTCCAGGAAGCTCTCAATGGCGGCATAGAAGCGCCAGAAAGGCACCAGAGAATCCAGCCCTTGCGCTGAGATTTGCTGCGCCGCAGTCTGGAATGCCTCCAGCTGAGAACGCTCACCCATGGCCAATTGTTTACCCGCTGCACCTTTCGTCCGAATAGATTCAAACACTTTTTGCAGAATCTGATAGTGCCACGGGACAAACGGGTAGTTGTCAACGAACTCTTCTTCGCTGGTAAAAGGACGTAGTGCAGTAGTTGTTGTAGGGTCAAAAGCCAGCTGGTTACGCAGGATATCGCCTTTCTCTTGCCACACTTTTGCCAGCGCCGCTTTTGCTTCGTCAGTTTTTACCAACAAACGTTTCTGGATAACTTCTGATGTGTTAGAGCTGGAAAGTTGCAGGCGTGTTGAAAAGCGCCCCTGGATCTTGGAGAAGTCCTGTCCGTCGCGACTGCTCATACCACCGATTGCCGCGTCGATATCAGCCTGCGAAGTCACGATAACCCATGCGCGGCCACCGCAGATTACCCCAAGGTTTTCGGTAATAGTCTGCAGCTTCAGCATCATTTGCGTATTTTTGCCAATGAACTGACCGACTTCATCCACCATAAAGAGGATGTTCTTACCGTTGTCATCCAGCCACTCTTTTACCCACTGGCAAAAATTATTGATATCCAGCGGGAAGTTTTTGTCGAGTTGTTCCACCCATTGGCGGGAGGCTTCAAGACTCTGCTGTGTGGCCTGGCTTAACGCTTGTGCCATGTCATCGCTGATAAAGTAGTAAGCGTCGCGCTCGTCTTCCCAGCGTGAGCCATTGATATCGGCAAACGCGGCTTTAAAGGTCTCATACTGACCGCGTTTATCTAGCTCGCGCTCAAGATGGGCAATATGCGGAAAATCAGCGCAGTAGCCAATGCGTTCGTTGAAAACTTTCAGGAAGACTTTAAGAATGGCATCTTCTTTGTCATCTACGTTGGCACGCGAATCAATATTGAACAGAATGACTTCAGTCGGGTAATGCACCGCTTTGTTAATATCGGCAAGGAATAATGCATCTTTGATTTTATCTTCAAAGAAGGAGTAAGCATTACGTTCCGTACCGTTATGTGTAACTTTGCGGTTAGATAAAAGATAAGAAAGAATCTTAATAAAGTGCGATTTACCTGAACCGAAGAAGCCTGAAACCCATACGCCGATCTTGTTTTCCATACGGATCCGTTCCGGGCCAGTGGCAGGAACATAGGATTCGAAGAAATGGCGAAGATGGTTTTCCAGTTCGCGGGTGATGACATATTCATCTAACTCGATGTACGCGCTGGCATCATCGGTTTGCTCTGCTTTGACTACCCCGTTTATATTTCGTTTTAGAGGTTTTTCAAAAATCTGTTCAATATTCATTGTTATGCTCTTCATTGAGGATTCAATGTTGCTGCGGGTCCCGTATCTGGTACCAGTCTGAAAGCGCGATAATAATTTTGTGAACCGGTGTCTGTGAGCGGGGAAAGGTTGTACCCGCTGTAGGTGCCAGGATAAAACATCAGCAGTGGGGTGAACCCCATGACATCCTGCAAGGCACTCATCAGTTCATGACCGCGTACTAATGGCCAGGCGTTGCCCATGCCGGTAAGGATGACAAAATCCTGGGCAGCCAGATCGACTTTTTTCGCAATAAAATCAGCGATCTTTTTTTGATTTAACGGACCAGCAAGCTGCTTTTTCAGCGTCTCGGTACCCACTTTGACTTCCTGCTGGCAGACGCGCTCGAAAAGGCCGCGTTCATTGAGCATATTGATGATGATTTGGAAGACATTCAGACAGGCAAATTTATGGTCCTTTTCCAGATGCCGGAGCAGATATTTCAAATGCTCCCGTACCTGCAGTTCGCACTGCGCGGGATAATCAAAGATCCAAAAACCAATTTCATTTCCGGAGCCGTTATTTTTGAGGAAGCGATCTTCGTTAATGCGACTCTGGATTTGAGACAGGCGATATTCAAGAACGGGATCTATCACCGTTTTCCCTCCAGAATAGATATCAAGTCCTGTTGCCCCAGGCGCTGTAACACTGCCTGAGTTTCCGGTAAAAGGTAAACTGCCTGCAGGTTACGTCTGCGGGGCGTATCCACATAACCCGCTTCAGCAAGCGCCTTCACCAGATTGTTTCCCATTTTTGCAATAGATGAATCTGAGTAGCTGGCGAGTACCGGATGTTGGCGAACCTGGTTATTAACAAATTCGTTCCAACTATTGCCAGGCAACTTTTCCTTGAACTGCCTGCGCAGATCGTTCACCACTTCAGCCAGAAAATCCTTAACTACCGGCGAATGTAGCGTCAGAGCCACAAACAGAAGTTGCTGGCGTTCCCGCTCGCTACCTTCGGCAATTAATGTCCACGCGCTTTTATCAAGCGTGTTCAGGCGAAGCCTGATTGTTGCCGCGTAACGTTTTGCGGTATTAGGAGAAGAGGCTTGTAAAATGTTGTGGCCAACAATTTGCTCTTGCCATGTCTGTTCATCGGGATCGGTTAGCAACAGCTCGGCAATGACGCGGCTTTCCCTGCTCATGAGCGGCCCGCCCAGCAAGTCTCCTATCCATGCCTTGTCATTTTTAATCATCGAAAAACCCTCTGAAGACTGGAATGCAGCTCGCAAAAAACAAAAAGTGATTGTAATGGGGGACTGGGCGAGATGCCATGAGAAAAGGCAATTTGTGAGAGGGATGATCGCGTTATGTACAACACATAAACGGTTTTGGCGAGAGTCATGCTTTAGCCATTTCTATGAGTGAGACTGGAAATTACCCTATATCATTCCCATTGAATGCATCAGCTTAATCGATTACAGCTCAGGAAATAAAATTTTAACTGTGTTAAAGTCCCTGTAAAATTAGTTAAAAAAGGAAGATAAACGTGGCGCTGTACAATATCACAAATAAAGAACTACATGCTTTAGAAAAAACGACCTTTACTCTGGAAGGATTACAGGAACGTTATGATTTACAGGAAGCAATCAAAAAAAACATAGATATTATTGCTCCTGATTGTCTGGTAATTTCCGAAGAGTTTTCTGACTGGGAAGATAGTCGTCGGCGAATTGATTTATTGGCAATCGATAAACAGGCAAATTTAGTGGTTATCGAATTAAAACGTGATGAAACGGGTGCGCATATGGAGTTACAGGCACTACGATATGCGGCGATGATTTCCACAATGAGTTTTGCGAAAGCATGTGAATATTTCCAGACGTATTTGAAAAAACAAAACTGCGATGCCGATGCGAAAGAAAAAATACTTGAATTTGTTGAGCTGGATGAAACTGAGCTTGTTGATTTCGGAAAAGATATCAGAATTGTTTTGGCTTCATCGGATTTTAGCAAGGAACTGACTACCACTGCGATTTGGTTAAGAGATAAGGGGGTAGACATTCGATGCGTTCGTCTGACGCCTTATAGATTTAATGATGATGTTCTTATCAATGCAGAGCAAATCATACCGGTTCCTGAATTGGAAGAATATCAAGTTAAATTTCGTGAAAAACGTGATGAGCAGCTAATTAGCAGTCAGAAAAAAGAGAAGGACTATACGTGGTATATATATAAAGATAAAGAACTTAATAAGCGTAAATTAGCTCTTGAATTATTACGTGATTGGATAAGACAATTTAATCCAGCAAGTTATAATGATTTAATAAATGGATTAAATGAAGACTTTAAAAAACGTACAGTTATGCTTGTCGATCAGATACCAGAGAAGCAAAAGAGTCGCTATCATATCAATGAAGATGCATTGATTACACTTCCTTCTGGTGAAATTGTTGCTATTTCTAATCAATGGGGTATTGTTAATATTGAACTCTTGATTGAGTTTGTACGGCAAAATGGTTTTGTTGTTGAAAAAGCTGAACAATAAATTTTGATATTGCTATAAATGTCTACATTGAAAAATGGGGAGAACATTTGTAGCTTGTAATATCTCAATGCAAGAGATGGCAATATTATGGGGGCACGGTATTATCAACCTCACCCCCTAAAAACCTCTTTCCGATGCCACTCCACAAACCCCTCATAAGGGTAATTTCTACGCACCTGCGGCAACGCAATAGTTTTCCCGTCAAAATCCCAGAATAATCTCTCAACGATCCCTCCGCCGTTTACCGCATCTGATACCAGTACCCGCATATTTTCGTCCAGGCCAATCGATCCTTTATCAAAGGCTTTATGGTGAATTGCGCAAAGCGCCAGGCCATTAGGAATTTCACAAGGACCGCCGTGCTGTTTCCATTTTATATGCGCCGCTTCCAGCGCGACGGTGGTGTCGTCGTGGCGCATATTAAAGCCACATATCGCGCACTGGTAGTTATAAGCGCGTAATACATTTTTGCGAAATAACGGGTCGCGCTGTTTACGGATTTGCTGGAGATCAAAACCCAGCTCGTCAGCAATTTCTTCCTGAATACTCTCGGTGAAGTGCGCTTCGAGTATCTGTTGCGCCAGAGTATTGATGAGTTTTTTATTGCCGGTTACCAGGGCGTAGTGCTGTTCATCGAAACCGCCTGCAACGTGGTATTCAGTCAGTTCCTTCACTGGCGGTTGTCGGCTGCTCCCTGCTGTTGAGCAAAGCTCGGCATTGTGTAATTGCCAGAATCCGTCGCCTTGTAATCGCCAGAACGGCATATCAGGTCGGTACTGTGAACGCTGTGGCCCAAAACGTTCCAGTAAACTGTGCAGAGGTTCGTAGATTTCCGATCCATAATCGAAAAGGCGTGGATGTCCATTCAGGTATCCCGCTAATACGTATAGCAATAACAATGGCTTATGCGGCGCGCGCTGTTCACCTTTGTGCCAGATTTTTATGTTGGCAATTGCCTGCTGTAGCGATTTACTGGAAGCCATTGATATCCCTGGCAGTGAAATAATTGCGATCATGCTCGCAAATTTTCGGCTGTTCAAGCCTGCAAGTGAAGATATATTACTTTGATCTCATTTGTTTTTTTGCTGCCTGTGTACCCTAATTGCCATGCGATGTTGCACCGACGCAAACCACCTTTTACGCCGGAGGAGTTAAAAGCGTTGATGGATGCGAATAAATCAAATTAATGAACGCTCACTTTTCGCGCCAAAACTGCAAAATTGCTTCTACAAACCTGTCAGAAATAACCCCCCGACGGGCTGCCGTGCTGAAATGACTGCTTCGCAGTGCCGTCGTCCAGTTCTCCGGTGACCGGTACGCTGAACCGTAATATCCCGTGCTTAAATCGTCCGGGTCTTCATCAGGCGCGTTCGTCAGTCCTCTTTCACCTTGTTGCTGGAAGTCGACGAAAATAATATTGGCTAAAACATTATTTTGATAATTGCCATAAATAGCTTCATACGAATGCGGGAAATTTTCTTTCCAGTACCAGGTGGTATCGCCGCAAAACCACGGCGCGTCAGTAATATTATTAAGCTGAGAATGGTATTGTTTTAGATCCCTACGAAAGGCTTCAACCATATGATTAAAGTGTTGAGGGTGTGACGCGTAGTCACTGGTCATTAAGTCAAATTCGCCTTGCATCCAGCATACGCCGAGGAATTTGTTCTGCGGATTTTTTGCCAGTGCGGCTCGCGTTCTGCTGACTAAATCCTGGTATAGCGGAGTATCCGATCCCCAACGACAAGCATCATGGCTGGCTCCGTGCCGTTCTGAATATGTCCCTTCGCTGCCCGCGATAAAAGCCGAGCCGCCACGACAACATGGAACGATGAGAACCCCTGCATTATCAGGAATAGAGGGCAGTAATTTCCGTGCAATATGCAGTGCCTGGCCAACGGTGCCGTACTGTGTTTGATGATTCGTTGCCAGAGGATGGTGATAACCCTGCATATCCTGAACATCGTGTGGGCAGTGAGTCAGTGGAATAATGTCGTTAAAGTGACATGACGGGCCTCCGGGATGCGTATGCGCAAATCTTGCTAATTGTTTAATTCTGGGATGAGGCGCATCTTCCCTGTCCGGTAATGGCAGTCCTTCGCCATACGCCATAGCATTAGACTGACCAGCAACGGTAAGAACATAGTAATAATCGGGCGATATTATTGTGTCCATATAATTTTCGCGTAATTTAAATGGTAAATTGATAGCAGGGCCCCTTTACCGGGGCCCTGAAGCGTTAGTTTTGTACTGTGACTTTATTATCCTTCACAGAAATTAAAACTGAATCCGTCACCGCTTTGCCGCCTGCAGTTTCACCGCCAATAATTAATAAACTATTATTCCAGGGCAATGATACTCCGTAGGCCCGACCTTGCGATAATTCACCCGATTTATCCCATTTCCCGTTATGCCAAAGATGAATATCAGTGCTATATGATTTTTTCAGGCCTTCATGCGCATAGTTCTTACCGTTCTGGTAATTTTCTCGTGAACCTTTGAATCCGGCCCCTCCGGCAAATATAAGAGAATCATTGCTTATCCCCGCAAAACCGCCAGCGACGCCATCTGGTGATGAGACGGGAGCAAGCTTATTCCATTTTAAATTATTACCGGTGAAATCAAGTTCAAATACGGCATCCGTTCGCAATCCTGGTTTGGCTTCGCCATTAATAAGCCAGGTTTTATCACCTTTATTCACAACCGCCGCACCAGCCGTTCCGTACCAGGGAGATTCGCCAGCGTAACTCCATTGCTGTGTTGAGGGATCAAAAGACAACAGAAACTTATTGAAGAAATAATCTTCTGCTTTTTTGTCAAAATAATGGGCATTGATCTTGTCTATAGTTGCTGAATCTTTTCCAGCCTCGTTGAGATCTTCAAAATAGCCATTGAAGATATTCTGGTTAACACCGCCAGTAACATAAGCCTTGCCGTTGTGTACAAAAGTCACATGACCCGCCATGCCCATCGGTGCATGCGACATCAATTTAACCCAACTATTGGTTTTGGGGTTGTATTTGTGTACGTCATTAAATACCTGAGTCAAGCCCTTGCTATTTTTGCCAATGCCGCCAAACACATACAGATTGCCATCAATAAATGCCGAGGTTGCTTGATCTCTTGGTCCACCAGGGAATGCAGCTAACGCTGTCCATTTTTTATCTTTGGCCTGTGTATCCAGCTTGTACCATGCCGTACCTGCGCTACCTAAACCAATGTAGACAGTGTCGTTATCAATTGCTCCGGTACCACTTTTAAATGGCACAGGAGTTTCAGGTAATACAGACGCGTTTGCGGCAAATGAAGCCATCATGATAGCAAGCGCCGTTATTGTTTTATTCATTGTGACTGTCTCCTGTCTACTACAGTTTAAATGACACACCAATGCGATAACTGTTTTCCGATAAATTATCTCTGCCGTTGTAAACACCCTGACGGTCAAGGTAGTCATATTCTATGTATGGCGTAATATCGGGCGTCATATGGTATTGTAGAACAAATGCATTTTCCGTCGCCCATTTCTTATGGTTTGCATAGCGATAATCGTTCTGTTTGCTGTATAGCGTCGTTTGCCATGCGAAGGTGAAATCACTATTAATATGGTAAGTGACATATCCATCCCAACGATGAACGTTATCACGAGACATATCACCGGATAAGTCTTGTTGTCGGTAAGCTTTCCAGTCGTAACGATAGCGAATGCCAAAATTAAGATCTTTTGTCGCGTCCCAGGACAGTTTTACGTAGGGTCCGTAGCGTGTGCCGTTGCTGCTAAAATGCGTTAACATTCCCGGGCGCACCGTCCATTGATCATCAAGTTTAATCGCGTAATTAACTTCAACCTGAACATCATTGAGTGCGGCATTTTCCTTTTTATTATCATGAATGGTATTCCAGGTATTACTTTCCATGCTTGCCCACCATCCATTTTGCCATCCCTCACTGACTTTGAGTCGAGTCTCATAGGCGTGGCTTCCACTACGATATCCACCACGTACGTCTAGTGTCGCAGCTTGAGAAATTAATGGTGACGAAAAGCACAGTAATAATACGCCAGAAAGTATTTTAGCCTTTTTCATAAATTTCACTCATTTGTAGGATACAGAAAGCAATACAAAGCCCGCATAAACAATTAGCATTTATGTTGTGTAATATTTTTTGCCAGGCTTATAGTGTCTTTGGCAACCGGTAGCTGTATTTTATATTTTTTTGTATAAGGTCTCCTGTGAAAAATCTCTTTTCACATTATTTAAATAAACAGAGGGCCAGATTAAATACCTGAGTATAAAATCTCTTCTGATGTTTAATTGATTTGAATGTTCGTAAGCTATATCACTTACTCAATCCATTTTACCCAGAGTCAAAAAATAGAGTGTCTGTTGATCTCATTTTCATATTCCTTTCAGACTGAAGTGCGTTTTCATCACCCGATGAGAAAGAACTGAAGTGATGTTTGCCATAGATTGCGAGATGCCCTGTCTCATTGACTATCTTGGTGTACCTTTATACCTGTTATACCAGATCAAAAATCACGCAATCCATACAACAAAACCAGATTTGCAATTCGTGTCACAAAATATGTCGATCTTTTTCTAAGAGGAAGATGCCATGTGAAGCCAGACGAACACTTGCGGTGGTCTTCAAAAACTAAAGATCTTCGTTTAACTATTTGTTTTATAAATAATTTATTTAGGGTCTAAACAAGGGGAGCTTTGCAAGCTAACTCAGTGGGCGTGGTGAAAATAAGTGTTTACCCGCCATCAGGCTGAGCATAATTCTCATCATGAAATATGTTTCCTGGTTTGTGGCTTGTAACTGGTCACTCCTGAAGTCGATCTGGAGAGGCTTGTTGCTATTGGTGTTTTCAGGATGATGTTTCACTTAGTTTGTTTGCCGTATCGCCCGGCGAATAGCTGTGATTGAGGAGGGTTTAAGTCGCAGTGACCAAAGCCATATTTACCAACGAATGTAGATGAAAAAATCATCTCCTGCGTTCCCCCATATCTCCAGGATAAAAAGGAATGTAACAATCTCATGGCGTAAGCTGATGAACCAGGCAGGAATAATCGCTAGGGACCTAAGAATTAGCTTGATAATAGCCACTAAGAAATTACTGTGTTCCATGAAATAGCCATTTTGTGGCAAACGGAGTTGACTAATAATGTCATATGTGAGACGGCTAGTTGAACGAATATTAAATTTTGCTGAATTTTTTATGTTGATTTTACTTGTTACAGAACATATCACATGATATATAGATAAGATTAGTTGCATTAATGATGAGGGTTATGGTAATGACTCCAACTTACTGATAGTGTTTTATGTTCAGATAATGCCCGATGACCTTGTCATGCAGCTCCACCGATTTTGAGAACGACAGTGACTTCCGTCCCAGCCTTGCCAGATGTTGTCTCAGATTCAGGTTATGTCGCTCAATGCGCTGAGTGTAACGCTTGCTGATAACGTGCAGCTTTCCCTTCAGGCGGGGTTCATACAGCGGCCAGCCATCCGTCATCCATACCACGACCTCAAAGGCCGACAGCAGGCTCAGAAGACGCTCCAGTGTGGCCAGAGTGCGTTCACCGAAGACGTGCGCCACAACCGTCCTCCGTATCCTGTCATACGCGTAAAACAGCCAGCGCTGACGTGATTTAGCACCGACGTAGCCCCACTGTTCGTCCATTTCAGCGCAGACAATCACATCACTGCCTGGTTGTATGCGCGAGTTTACCGACTGCGGCCTGAGTTTTTTAAGTGACGTAAAACCGTGTTGAGGCCAACGCCCATAATGCGTGCACTGGCGCGACATCCGACGCCATTCATGGCCATATCAATGATTTTCTGGTGCGTACCGGGCTGAGAGGCGGTGTAAGTGAACTGCAGTTGCCATGTTTTACGGCAATGAGAGCAGAGATAGCGCTGATGTCCGGCAGTGCTTTTGCCGTTACGCACCACGCCTTCAGTAGCGGAGCAGGAAGGACATCTGATGGAAATGGAAGCCACGCAAGCACCTTAAAATCACCATCATACACTAAATCAGTAAGTTGGCAGCATTACCGAGGGTTATTATTAGATTCGTATCCGATTGATAAATATATAAAGGTACATAGCATGCAAGAGCATAGCGTTTGTATGGCAACGTTATTATAATTAACTGTTGCTACTATATTTAAGTTCACTCAGAAGAACTGGTCCACTTACGTTAGTTATTAAGCAAACATTCGCTTTTATAAACATAATCAGGATAAAAATGTTGGATTATTGCTAACCCAGCACAGCTAGTGCGCGTCTGTAATTATAAGGGAAAAACGATGAAGAATAAGGCTGATAACAAAAAAAGGAACTTCCTGACCCATAGTGAAATCGAATCACTCCTTAAAGCAGCAAATACCGGGCCTCATGCAGCACGTAATTATTGTCTGACTTTGCTTTGTTTTATTCATGGTTTCCGGGCGAGTGAAATTTGTCGATTGAGGATTTCGGATATTGATCTTAAGGCAAAGTGTATATATATCCATCGATTAAAAAAAGGCTTTTCAACAACGCACCCGCTATTGAACAAAGAAGTTCAGGCTTTAAAAAACTGGTTGAGTATCCGTACTTCGTACCCGCATGCTGAGAGCGAGTGGGTATTTTTATCGCGTAAGGGGAATCCGCTTTCTCGGCAACAGTTTTACCATATTATCTCGACTTCCGGTGGTAATGCCGGGTTGTCACTGGAGATTCATCCGCACATGTTACGCCATTCGTGTGGTTTTGCTTTGGCGAATATGGGAATAGATACGCGACTTATCCAGGATTATCTTGGGCATCGCAATATTCGTCATACTGTCTGGTATACCGCCAGCAATGCAGGGCGTTTTTACGGCATCTGGGATAGAGCAAGAGGACGACAGCGTCACGCTGTTTTATAGAGATAGTTGAGATACCAGGGATGGTGTTAAAAACTACATTATTCTTACGATATATCAAAAATGATTAACCATTTATTAATTGATGTTATTGTAAGTGTGATTATTAATTTTCATAATAAACATTAAGTTAACCATATCCATACAAAATACAATGGTTTATGTTCTTCAAAATAAATAAACAAAATCATTCATAAATTTACACATCACTTAAATTCGCCTGTTTCTGCAC
>OKRZ01002965.1_pt1 | contig 11857 bp, 8 predicted proteins | sample 1601141 | NCBI WGS metagenome assembly OKRZ01 (sample SAMEA3541524, study PRJEB24748) | human gut metagenome | biome: human gut; feature: human-associated habitat; material: faeces | place: China | collected 2012
GTTGCCGACAGAAAGGCAATTCTTACAGAAGCTAAGAAAGAGGCAGAAAACATTATTCGCAATGCTGAAGAGCGCAAAAAGACAATCCTCAATCAGAACGAGCTTGTTCGTGAGGCGAAGGTTAAGGCTAAGGAAATTGTTGACGATGCAAAGGCAAAATCAAAGGAAATCCGCACAGCTACAAATGTTTATTCTGACAGCATTTTAAAGACAACAGAAGAAACACTTTCTTCACAGCTTGATATTGTAAAGAAAACAAGAGAAAAGTTTTCAGAACAGCAGAGAACGCAGAAGAACGCATAATTCAAAATTGAATTACAGTTAAGTAAAGCCCTGTCATAATTTAAACTATGACAGGGCTGTTTTTGTTTTTAAAATTAAAAATCGCAAAAGAAAAAAATCGCAAAAGAAAAAATCCATCTGAATCAGATGGATTTCATTATGTTGGCATTTCCCTATCTTTCCGGGCCGTCACCAGCCAAGTATTTTCGGCACCACTGAGCTTAACTTCTGTGTTCGGTATGGGAACAGGTGGACCCTCAGCGTCATCAACACCAACTGTTTAATTGTGTTCTCACAAGAGAACAGTTAATATTGTACAGCATTAAATTGTATTTGTCAATACCTTTTTTAAAATTTTTTATAATATGGGACGGAGTTTATTTTTGTTACTGCGGTTTTTGAAAGTTGAGTAATTTTAATAAATTATGTTTTAGCGAAGTGTCGGTCGACCAAACTTTTATAATTAATTGGCAAAGCAATTTGCTAAATCATAATTTACCCCAACTTTTGATAAAGAACCGCTAAACCCAAATTTACCTAAAATTTTGCAAAAGAAAAATCCATCTAAATCAGATGGATTTTGTTATGTTGGCATTTCCCTATCTTTCCAGGCCGTCACCAGCCAAGTATTTTCGGCACCACTGAGCTTAACTTCTGTGTTCGGTATGGGAACAGGTGGACCCTCAGCGTCATCAACACCAACTGTTTAATTGTGTCCTCACAAGAGAACATTTGGTATTATACAGCATTAAATTGTATTTGTCAACACTTTTTTTGAATCTTTTTAAATTATTGCAAATAAAGCAAAAAAATAGCAATATGCAATACATTTTTTGTTTGTTTTTCACTTTTGAAAATTAAAACAAAGTCATATTTTTTGAGGAAATATTGACTTAAAACGAAAAAAGTCGTACAATTAAGAGGAATGGAATGATGATTATGAATAAAGCAAAAGAAATTTTATTTTCGCTTTCGTCCCTCTCAATTTTCAGAGGAATTTTAAACAGAAGCGTACCAAAGGCATATTACAAATTATTAAATTCTATGGACAAAAAGCCCGAGGAGTTTTTAAACGCATACGGCGAGTTTTTCTCTCTTATCAGTGAAAGAGGCTGCAGCAATCGCCTTGCCTATGCTTTTACCGAGGCTGCATTGTTTGATGAAAACTGCTTTACAAGAGCTGCGGCTGCCGGTAAGTACAACACACTTCCCGACAATCTTTTAAAAGCCGTAAAGCGTGACTGTCAGGCTATTTTAAATGCCGCTTCACTTACTTCTCAAGAGCTTATTCAGTGCTATTGCGCATCAAATGATTTGGCAACCGTTGCCGATATGGGCTATGTTGCCGAGCATCTTCCAAAATGGGAGTGCGGCGAGTGTGCAGAGAGCTTTAAGATGTTTGACGGTTCGCTTGAAAAGGTAGCTAAGTATTATAAAGAAAACGGCTGCGGTATTTTTGCCCGTTATAAGGCGTTTATTTGGCGTGACGGCGATATTCAGCCTGTTTTGCACCCCGATAAAATCGATATGGATTCATTTACAGGCTACGAAAGACAGCGTGACATCGTTGTCGGCAATACAAAATCCTTTATTGAGGGTAAGGCTTGCAATAACTGCCTGCTTTACGGCGATATGGGTACAGGTAAAAGTTCTACCGTTAAAGCCATTGCAAATGAATTCCGCAAAGACGGCTTGAGAATTGTTGAAATTCCAAAGGAAAGACTTATCGACTTCCCGATTCTGGTTGATAAGATTGCAACTCTGCCTATGAAGTTTATCATATTTATTGATGACCTTTCTTTCCAAAAGCAGGATCAGAGTTACACAACATTGAAAGCGGTGCTTGAGGGCGGTATTGCGGCTCGTCCTGACAATGCGCTTATTTATGCGACATCTAACCGTCGTCATCTTGTTAAGGAAAGCTTTGCCGACCGTACGGATGATGATATCAACACCCGTGATAATATGCAGGAAACACTCTCGCTTTCAGACCGTTTCGGTTTGTCGGTATGTTATTCTGCTCCGTCAAAGAAAGAATTTCTTGACATTGTTTTTGCTCTTGCCAAAGAAAACGGAGTTAATCTTACAGAAGAAGAGCTTGAGGCAGGCGCAGAGCGTTTTGCACTTTCAAGAGGCGGTCGTTCACCGAGATGTGCAAAGCATTATATTGAATCTCTATTTGCTAAATAAACGGAGGTAAATAATGAAAAAAATTGTTTCAGTATTCCTTGCGTCGGCACTTGCTGTTTCAGCTTGTGCGGGACTTGCGGGCTGCAGCGGCGACAATAAAAACTATCCTGTATCTGTTGCGGATATTACTATAGAAACCGAGCCTAAAGATATTGTTGTGCTTTCGGACGAAACGGCAGACATTATTTCTTATTTAGGTTATGCCAAGAAAATGGTAGGCAGAAGTGACGAGGTTACTCAAAACTTTTTATCGGTGGCACCGAGTGTGGGTTCAGCTGCAAATCCTGATGTTGAAAAAATCAAATCGTATGCAACCGATATTGTTTTTGCAGATGACACACTTGACGAAAATGCAAAGAAAGAGCTTACCGACGCAGGTATTATGGTGCTAAATGTTGCTTCACCCGAAACCACAACAGAGCTTGAAACCGTGTATCTTACTCTCGGAAAGATTCTTGGCGGTTCTGTTGACGGAGCAAAAACAGGTGAAGATTCTTATAAAGATTTAATTGACACCATGAAAACTTACAAAGCCGAAGTCAACAGCAATGTTTCCAAAACAATTTGCTATTTGTACCTTGAGGGAGATAAGCTCCATACTCTCCACAGCGGAACATACGGCGATATGCTTTTGGGATACACAGGTGCGGTAAATGCCGCTGTAAATGTATCCGAAAGCGAGATTGACACAAAAATTTTAAAGATTGCAAATCCGGATTATATATTGTATGACGATGACGCAACTTTGCAGTTTATTAAGAATGACTCTGACCTTAAGGGATTAAAAGCTGTTAAGAATAAACAAACTCTTATGATTTCACAGGAAGAAATCAGCAGAATGGGTACAACTTCACTTTTTACATTGAATAAGATTATGAACTTTATGTATCCCGACAGACTTAAGAAAAATACGGACGCAACCTCCGAATCGGTTGTTCCGTCAGCCGTTGAGGGTGCAACAACAGCTACAAAATCGGCATCGAATACACAGACAACCACGCAGGCTGCAACAGCTGCCGCAAATGTAAACGGTTCGGTTGAAAGCCAATACAAAATAAAGGTAAGCGGTCTTTCACTTAAACTTGACGATGAAAACGATAATGTAAAGGCTATGCAGCAGCGCTTGTTTGACCTTGGTTACATTACAGATAAGGGTAATGTGACGGGTTATTACGGCGAAGTTACTCAAAAGGCTGTAAAAGATTTCCAAAAAGCGAGCGGACTTAAACAGTCAGGCACAGCAGATAATAAAACTCTTACAGCACTCTTTAAGAGTGACGCCAAGGCAAAGGCTTAACGCTTTTTCGCTGTTTACAATGTACACAGTTAATTACAGGTCACGATTTTTCGTGACCTGTTTTGGAATTTAAGAAAAATTTTGTGGTTCTTTATCAAAAGTTGGGATAAATTATAGCTTAGCGCACGGGTTAAGCAAAATAATTTAAAAATTCAGGTTAAGCCTTTTTAGGCTGACAAACTTTTTTTCGGGGCGGATAATCCGTTGATTTCTAAGGCTATTGCCCGATTGTTAAAAAATATTTATAAAAGGAGAAATCAAAATGCAGGGAAAATGGAGAGAAAATCTTATAAAAATAAAACCGTATGTAGCAGGTGAACAGTCAAACGATAAGGATATGATTAAACTTAACGCAAACGAAAATCCCTATCCGCCGTCACCGCAGGTTAAAAAAGTTTTTGAAAAATACGCACAGAACAGTGATGGGCTAAAAAAATATCCTAATTCGGATTCGATAATTTTAAAAGATGCCATTGCTCAAAGATATAATGTAAACAGAAATAATGTATTTGTCGGCAACGGCTCGGATGATGTAATAGCATTGTCTTTTATGGCTTTCTTTAATTCTGATAAGCCGATTTTATATCCTGATATTACCTATTCTTTTTATCCTGTATGGTGTTCGCTTATAAAAATTCCGTACAAGACAATCCCTGTTGACGAAAATTTTGAAATTCACGCCGAAGATTACTATACGGAGAACGGCGGTATTATTATTCCTAACCCGAATGCGCCGACGAGCATTTGCAAACCGCTTGACTTTGTAATCAACATTGTTGAGCATAATCCCGACAGCGTTGTTATTATTGACGAGGCTTATGTTGACTTTGGCGGAGAGTCTGCCGTTGAGCTTACAAAGAAGTACGAAAATCTCCTTGTTACCCAAACTTTTTCAAAATCACGCTCACTCGCAGGTATGCGTATCGGCTTTGCAATCGGCAGTGAAGAGTTGATTGCTACGCTTGAAACCGTTAAAAATTCATACAATTCATATGTTATGGACAGCATTGCACTTGAGGTCGGTACTGCGTCTGTGAATGACGAGGAATACTTTAAGGAATGTGTTAATAAGGTTATCGCTACAAGAGAGAGGGTAAGGGATGAACTCATTGCGCTTGGCTTTGATGTAAAAAAGAGCGCAACAAACTTTCTTTTTGCCACTCATAAAGAATATTCTGCAAAAGAAATATTTGAATATCTGAAAACCAAGAAAATTTTTATCAGATATTTTAATGTTCCGAGAATTGATAACTACTTAAGAATTTCTATAGGTAGAGATGAAGAAATGGATAAGATGATTGCGGCAATGAAAGAGTTTTTTATATAAGAGAATTTATTAAGTATTTTTTGAAAAACGGGATTTAACCGATAAAATAAAAACATCTGTGTCGGCTTGATTTTTATACAAAATAATTTTTTCTTTGTAACACAAAAGTCACATTCGTTCGTTAAAATAAATAATGGTACATTGTTTTTGCTCTTGTTTAGCTAAAGCACAGTAAATATTTGAAAAATTACATATAAAAACCAATGTTTTGTATGTTTACTATATGGTAAAATTTTGGTATAATATTTTTTAAAATTCAGAACGGATAAAAATATGAGGTAATATATGAATATTTCAGACAAAAAATCAAGAATTTTTCTTGCTGTTGTCATAGTTTTAAGCCTTGCGCTAAGCACTGTTTTTATGATGAACAAACAGGGCTATCACGAGGATGAGCTTTTGACATATAATCTCGCAAATTCGGCTAATACACTCAAAACTGACGGTGAATGGAACAGCGGTGCCGATTTTATCGACTATCTTTCCGTATCGGACGGTGACCGCTTTAATTATGAACAGGTTTATGAAAATCAAATAATTGACGCTTCTCATCCGCCTTTTTACTACGGACTTGTGCATACCGTATGCTCGCTGTTTCCAAATCAATTCTCAAGATATTTTGCGTTTTCGATAAATGTTCTTGCAATGGCAGGCATTTTGATTATGCTGTTTAAAATCGTAAAGAGAATTACCAAAAATAATCTCTATGCTCTCATAGCGACAGGCGCTTTTGCGTTCAGTATTGCCTGTACTACAATGACTATTTATTTGAGAATGTACGCAACGCTTACATTTTTTGTGCTTTCAATGATTTATATGAACCTGAAAATCTATGAGAGAAAGAATACCGCAAAATTTACCGATTTCTTGATTTTGGGGCTTATAACATTGCTTGGCACGCTTACGCAGTATTACTTCATCTTGTTTGAGGGACTTACAGGTCTTATTATGCTTGTGTTCCAAATTAAGGAAAGAAACATAAAGGATTTAATAAAGTACATAATTACTGCTGTTCTCGGCAGTGCGGCGGCACTTTGTATTTATCCGTACATCATTACGAATGTGCTCGGCGGCAACCGTGGTTTCGGTTCGCTTAGCATTTCAATTGATCCGATTACCGTTGTTACTTATTTTGCGTATAAAATCGGCACATACATTCAGGTGCTTGCCAAAGATGTGTTCTTAAATCAAATATGGCTGCTTGCTCTCTGCAGTGTTGCTCTTATCGGTTTTTGGATTTACCTGCGCTTTGTCAGAAAGGAAAAACTTTCTCGTACCGCATTTATGGCTTTTGTTCCGTCACTTGTTTATTTTGTGGCAATTTCACTTGTTTCTCCGTTTAACAGCGACCGCTACATTATGGCGTCTTTACCGATGCTTGTAACTATATTTGTGCTTGCACTTATTAAATTTACAAGAGTTACGGGCAAAAAATGGCTCACAACAGCCGTACCGATTTGCCTTGCGGTTACCTGTGCAATCGGATATATCACTGTAAAGCCGTACTATATGTACGGTGTAAAGACGGAGCTTTACACTCCGCAGACTTCTAAATGCGTATTTGTCGGCACTGCAATGCTGGAGTGGAACAAGAGTATAGACAAGCTTGCAAATTACGATGAAACTATGATTGTTCAGACGGCTGATTTTTCTCCTGCTCTTGCAGATGAACTTGAAGATTTTGCAGAGAAGAGGGGAGTAATTACGAACGGCAAGATTACCGAGTTTATGGACGGCTATATGAACAACGGCAGTGAAAAGGAAAAAACCGACAGTATGCAGGCGCTTAAAACAGATGAAAAGCTTGCAAATGAAAAGGAAATTACCGTTTATATTTCAAGACTTGCCGACAAAGACAAGGTAATTAAGTATATTACAGAGAATACAAAATTCAAGAATTATGACTTGATTTCAAAGGATTACAGCTTTGACGAGTTTTACAATTGGTACGATTACTTTGTGGAAACCGAATCTTATTGTAATGTGTACAAATTTTATTAATAAAGATAAGGATTGCGAAAAATTATGAAAGACAGAAAAGATGCGATTGGATTTGTTTTTTCAGGCGGCGGATTGCAGGGTATTGCGCACATCGGTGCGGTAACCGCTTTATATGAACTTGGTATAAGACCCGAATATGTTTCCGGAACAAGCTCGGGTTCGATTATGGCAATGTTGGTTGCTATGGGGCTTGAACCGAAAGAAATGCACGAGGTAGCAAAAAAATATTGGAAAATTCTTGCCGAAATTGACAACGGACTTATATTCAAGGCACTTGCGCAGTTTATCGTTTATAAAAAAATTCAGAAAAACGGCATAAAAAACGGCGAAATAATTTCTGATGTTGTAAAAGAAGTGCTTGCCTTAAAGGGACTTGAAAATGATTTTAAGTCTTTGCCGATTAATCTTTCTGTCTGTACCGTTGACACAATGACAACAGACGAATGTATTTTTACAACCTATGACGAACACCTTGAAAGAGAGCATATACACTATCTTACAGATGTTCCGCTCGATGTTGCGGTAAGAGCGAGTATGTCGTTTCCTGCAATTTACACAACCTGCCCGTATAAAGAATATGACTTTGTTGACGGCGGTTCAAAGGATAACCTGCCTGTAAGAGTGTTAAAGGATATGGGCGTAGGCAAGGTACTTGCAATCGGATTTGATATTTTGCAGTATAAACCGGACGCAGGACTTGACGGACTTATCAAGGTTATATGGCGTGCTCTCGATGTGTATTCAATTGACAGTACCAGAGAATCAATGAAGCTTGCCGACCTCGCCGTGCAGATAAAGAATGAAAATACCGCCCTTTTTTCTATCGACAGTGTTGACGATACTATTCAAGAGGGGTATGATGCAATTATGGCTCATAAGGACGAGATTTTAAAAGTTTTTGGATAAATTAAACGGCTGTTGCGATTTAAGCAACAGCCGTAATTTTTATCTTGTTATCAGATTTTTTATTAAAAGTTGGGGTGAATTATGGTTTAACGGAGTGTCGGTCGGGCATTGAAATTTAGCTAACGCTAAATTATCCTCCCAAAAACAAAAAAGTTTACTCAATTTTTTCAAAAATTGCGGGTTTGGGCAGCGCCCATAAAAATCTTCCGATATAACAAATTATTATGCACTGACAGCCTGCTGTCAGTGTGCGTAAAACAGAATTTGAAAAAACAGGCGGTAGCCGTTGTAAACGGAAATGCCAAAAATATAGGCAACGCATTGCGTTGCCTATGAAGATTAAGTATGTTTTCTTTTATTGCTCTCACATTGACTTTCGCCTATTCGTTCAAGCCGCCAAACAGCAAGCTGTTCGGCTATCGTCAGATTGCGTAAGCGGAAAGTATTTGTGGGCTTTGCCCACACCCATAACCTTTGAAAAGGTTGACCAAACTTTTATAATTACTTGTCAAAACACTCTGCTAAACCATAATTTTAAACTACCTTGACGGTAACATCAATTCTTTTTGTGCGGTGCATTGTGTCTTCAACGCTGTAAGTCAGCTTATATGTACCGACTTTATCGGTAAGAACATTGCCTGTTACGGATATTTTATCTGTAATATCGTTTGAACAGGTATCAACAGCGGTTACACCCTCAAGCAGGTCGGCGGTTTCGCCTTTGGTGATAGTCAAATCGCTTGCGCCGTGAATTTCAGGTGTCTTTGTTGCATACGGGTTCTGCGGATCATCGTCGGTAGGGTCCCAGCCACAGGTATGGTCGGTAATTTTAATTGCCTCCGGTTTGCCGAGCGGGCCCGGATTGTTGTCATCGTAAACGGTTACGGGTGTGTTTTCGGGACAATTATCATATATCCACTTTACATCTGCGGTTTCCATTCTTACACAGCCGAGTGAACCCTCATCTCCGAGTTTGTTGAACTCCTCGGTTTCGAGTGTGTCGGCGCTTGCGTCTTCATACGGAACGGAATGAAAAAGATAATCACCGTAAAATCCCGATACATAATGACCGTAAACATCATTGAAAAGCGGATTCCATTCCTGCTTGTAGTAAATGTAGAAATCGTCGCCGAGAACGGTAGCTTTGTTAACACCGGTTGAACAAATCATTGCACGGACAGGAACAGTATATTCGCCGTTTTTGTCATAAGTGTAAACCGTAACGCAGTTTTGCGAGCGATTGACTTTAATAAAATAAGGATTTTTCTCGTAAATATTATTAAGATTTTCATTGAGAACATCAGTGTTTGCAAGATAGCAGGTTGAATATCCGTCATAAATGCTCTGCGACTGAGCGGCAACCGTAATATTGTAGGTATGGCGGGTGTTGCCTATCTGTGCGGTAATTGTAGCCGTACCCTCGCTTAAGCCGTCAATTCTTCCACCGTCATCAACGGTAACGATATTGTTGTCACTGCTTGACCACTTTGATTTTACAAGTTCTTCGGCGGTTGCCTCCGACGGAGTGATAATTTTTATTTCATTACATCCAATGCTTATATCGGCGGTTTCGCCCGTTACAATAACGGTCGGCTGTTTGCTGTTTGCCGACGAAGGTTGAGTTGTATTAATGTTTTTATTGTCGGCAGGTACTGAATTATCGGAAGTTCTACCTGCCACAGCGGTTACTATTACCGATACGCCAAGCACTGCCGCAAGCGTAAGAATAAAGGATTTACGATTAATGGATTTAAAATTCATCAAATTATTCCTTTCGTTTGTGTCTTTTAGTTTATTTTATTACATTATTATATATGTTTTTTTAAAAAAGTTCAAGAAATATTTAAATATTCAACAAAATCCCCGTGAAATATGTTAGAATATGTTTGGTGATTGGATATGTTACATTTTATAAAACACTTCAGAACGATTACAAGACACAGGCATAAGGTTATTGCTCACTGCGCAAAGGCAGGAATACTTTGGCAGGGGTTAAGGCACGACCTTTCCAAATATTCACCGACGGAGTTTATTCCGGGTGCAAAGTATTACCAGGGCAACAGAAGTCCTAACGAAAAAGAAAGGGAGCTTTACGGCTACTCAAAGGCATGGATGCATCATAAGGGCAGAAACCGTCATCACTACGAGTATTGGAATGACTACAATCCTAAGACAAAGCAGATAGAAAATGTGGAAATGCCGCTTAATTATGTAATCGAAATGTTTTGTGACAGGGTCGCCGCAAGTAAAATATATAACGGTTCAAATTACAAAGACAGAGATTCTTTGGATTACTTCGGCAGGGTAAAGGGCAAACACCGTATGCACGAAAACACAGAGAAACTGCTTGAAGAATTACTTACAATGCTGAGTGAAAAGGGAGAAGAAGAAACTTTTGCTTATATAAGAAAATTAAGAAAAATCAAAAAATAATTTCTTTGTGATTTTAATGAATTTATTTTACTGATTTTGCGTTTTAAAGTACTGAAATGCTTTTGCCGCTTGTAAAGGACAGAACAAAAATCAACAAAATTTATGTAAAAACAAATAATAAAAAACAAGTAATTGTTAAATTTTTCACATATTAAAAAATATACCGAAAATCGGCGGCGCTATAGGCAAAAAATATAGGGAAAATTCGGCTTTTTTAGGCAAAAATAAAAAGCATTGGTAATTTTTGAAAATCCTTGACTTTAGCAAAAAAATGTGGTATTTTATATATGCTGATTTTGTGACGGAAACAATAAATCAGCAACGCAAGGCTTACATTGCCGTTTCGGCAAAAAGCAATAAAATCAATTCAATGAGAGTTAATCTCGTCTATTGAAAATGCTTGAAATGCCGACGGTTCAAATCAATCACGGTTTGAGCCTTGTCGGTTTTATTTTTGAAATACAGGGGGTTATTCTATGCGTTCCGAATGGAGTAATTTTGTTGGCGGACTTTGGGAATCTGAAATCAATGTCAGAGACTTTATCCAGAAAAACTACAAGCCATATGACGGCGATGAGTCTTTCCTCGTAGGTCCTACTGAGGCTACAGAAAAGCTTTGGGGCAAACTTAAAGAACTTCAGAAAGAAGAAAGAAGCAAGGGCGGCGTACTTGATATGGAGACTGAGGTTGTTACCTCACTCACAGCTTACGGCGCAGCATACATCGACGAAGATCTTAAGGATCTTGAGCAGGTAGTCGGTCTTCAGACTGACAAGCCTTTAAAGCGTGCATTTATGCCTTACGGCGGCATTAAGATGGCTGAACAGTCATGCCAGATGTACGGTTATGAGCCAAGCCCTAAGCTTCACGAAATCTTTACAAAATATCACAAGACACATAACCAGGGTGTATTCGATATCTACACACCTGAAATGAAGGTAGCTCGTCACAACAAGATTCTTACAGGTCTTCCGGATACATACGGCAGAGGCAGAATCGTAGGCGACTACAGAAGAATCGCTCTTTACGGTATTGATTACCTTATCGAGTGCAAGAAGGAAGATTTCGCCGAAACAAACCGTCAGGGTATGAGAAGAGGCGACTTCCAGCTCAGAGAGGAAATCGCAGATCAGATCAAGGCTCTTAACGGCATGAAAGAAATGGCTGCAATCTACGGCTTTGATATTTCACAGCCTGCTAAGAACGCTAAAGAAGCTGTTCAGTGGCTCTACTTTGGTTACCTCGCAGCTATCAAGACTCAGAACGGAGCTGCAATGAGCGTAGGCAGAGTTTCTACATTCCTCGACATTTATATTGAGCGTGACCTTGAGAACGGTACACTTACAGAGGCACAGGCACAGGAGCTTGTTGACCACTTTGTTATGAAGTGCCGTATGGTTAAGTTCGCAAGAATCGAAAGC
>OKRZ01002968.1_pt1 | contig 11848 bp, 10 predicted proteins | sample 1601141 | NCBI WGS metagenome assembly OKRZ01 (sample SAMEA3541524, study PRJEB24748) | human gut metagenome | biome: human gut; feature: human-associated habitat; material: faeces | place: China | collected 2012
TTTCCAATAGGTTTCATTTGCTACGTATTGTGCCGCTTGGTCAGTTTTGTAATCCACAAAAATAAACGGACCTGTACCCACTGGTTTGTTATCAATCGTTTCTGGTTTACCCGCTTTCAACATCGCATCTGCATATTCAGCTGAGTAAATAGAGATAAAGTCCATACCCAAGCTTGCTAAGAAAGTCGCATCTTTTTTATTCAAGGTGATACGAACGGTGTTGTCATCCACTTTCTCAACTGATTTTAATAAATCTGGGAATTTCATCGCTTTGAAATATGGATAAGTCCCTTTTGATACATTGTGATAAGGGTGGTTAGGATCTAACTGACGTTGGAAAGAAAAGATCACATCATCCGCATTAAAATCACGTGTTGGCGTAAATTCTTTTGTGGTATGGAATTTCACCCCTTTACGCAAATGGAACGTGTAAGTTAAACCATCATCACTGATCTCCCAACTTTCAGCCAATGCAGGCTCAAGGTCAGTTGAACCTTTTTTGAATTCAACCAAACGGTTATACACTTGTTGTGAACTCGCATTGTAAGATGTGCCTTCCATTACCAATGCTGGGCTAAAGCCAAGTGGTGCTTTTGCCGTACAGTACACAAACGTGTTATTGCCTGAAGGTTTTGCTGTTTCTGCTTTCACAGTTTCTTTTGTAGCAGAACCAGATTGATCACAAGCAGCTAAAAACAAACTCGCTGCAACAAGTGTTAATGTCGCTTTTAGTTTCATAAGTTGTCCTTTCTTTGTAAGGTAAGTTTCTCGCTTACCTAACCATCAATTGTGGTAGATTCAAATCCACCCTGTATAGAAAAATTTTACTTAAGATATAAGCAAATCAAACTTTTACAAAATAAGAAAATGATCTTTCTTATAACAAATTAAACTAAGTTATTCAATATCAGCGTTTTTTCCGCAAATGATCCCCGTCTGTTTTGTGTAAATAACTCAATATCCAAACTAATACTATAGCAAAAATAGAAGTGGTCAGAAACGTGTAACTGAAAGCATGTTGCAATGCTTCGCCTTCGTTACCAATGAATTGACGATATAATGTCAAAATAATAGATGCCACAGCGATTCCAAACCCAATACCCACTTGTTGCACAATACTCAGTACTGTTGAACCTACACCGCCTTGTTCCTGTGATAGATCCCCGACCGTGAGTGTATTAATCGAAGTGAAAATCATCGACATACAGGCACCGTACCACATCAAATTACATATAATCCACATTGTTGATGATGAGGAATCAAGCCATGACATAGAAACCGTTGAGCCAGCCATTAAAAGTGACGATAAAATTAATGTCGTTTTATAACCTAAGATATTTAAAATATGCCCAATAAAGCGTTTAAATACGACGGACATTAGTGCAATAGGTGCAAGCAACCAGCCTGACACTTCAGCTGAATAGCCAAAGGAAAGTTGGAACATTAATGGCAATAAAAACGGCACTGCCGAACCGGAAAGACGGATAAAGATATTGGCTGCAATGCCTAATCGGAATGTTCTTGTATTGAAAAGAGATAACGGCAAAATGGCACGTTCATTACCTTTCGCATAAAAATAATAAGCCATCAATAATGCGATGCCAATCGCTAATGCACTGTATGTGGTTATGCGATCACTATGACTTTCACCGAGTAAATCAAGCCCGAGCGTTAAACCAACTAAACCAAACGCAAAGAGCAAAAAGCCCGTCCAGTCTAACTTATTCGCATTACCCTTATGATTGCCCATCACTTTAGCCGCAGCCCAAAAGCCTAACATGCCAATCGGAATATTGATTAAGAAAATCCAATGCCATGATGTATGCACCACAAGCCAACCACCTAAAATCGGACCAAGAATCGGGCCAATCAATCCCGCTGTCGCCATTAAATTCCAGGCATTAATTAATTGATTTTTCGGTACGGTTTGAATAATCGCAAGGCGAGCAACCGGCATCATAAACGCACCGCCAATACCTTGGAGAATCCGTGCAAGCACAAGGGTCTCGAGAGAAGTGGCCATCGCACAAGCGACTGAACCGAATACAAAGGTAAAAACTGCTGAGCGGAAAACAGTAAGCGTACCAAATTTAGCTGCCGCCCAAGCAGTTAAAGGAATAAATAAGGCAACGGCAAGAGAATAGGCGATAATCGCCATTTGCATTTCAAAGACAGGGGTTTGAAGATCTGTTGCAATAGTTGGTAAGGCAGTATTTAAAATAGTCGCATCCAAGCTTTGCATAAACAAAGCCATGGAAGCCACCCAAGCCAGCCCTTTATAATGCTGACGTTCTATTACTGTGTCTTTTTCCACCATTGATAAATAAACTCAGCGATCTGTTCAATGTGATTAATATCTAATAAAGTGCGGTCAGTTTCAAGCGAATAATCCGTTGCTAAAGCCAACACGTTTTCATCTAATTCTGGCAAAGGTTTTGTCATCTCTTGTCGATGCAACAGAATCTTTGGAATAGGTTCTTGTTTAAATCCTTCCACCAAAACTAAATCTGTTAAATGACGATCAAATTGTTGGCTTAAATAGGCTAATGAAACTGGCTCTTGAGGCGTTTCTGTCATTAATGCCCAACGAGTATCACAAGCCATAATAACTTGCGCAGACCCCGCCTCTTTCATGCGCCAACTGTCTTTGCCCTCTTTATCCACATGAGCGTTGTGATGGCTGTGTTTAATCACTGAAACACGTAAGCCTTTTTTAATTAATTGAGGAAGCAATTTTTCCAGCAATGTGGTTTTGCCACTACCGCTGTAACCCGTGATGCCAAGAAGAGGAAGGGGATTATTCATTGTAAAAACCTTAAGAAAAATGACCGCACTTGATAAAACAAAACCCCGCAGGACGGGGTTTAGCTATTAAAATCCATTAGGTGAAGAAAGTATAGCAAGGGGAAACAAAATAGCAACTTTCTCACGTCTACTGAATTATTTTAGGAATGTTACACCTTGCACAATTCGCTTAGCAGCGGCAATTGGAAGCTGTCCGATAAAGGTAATTTCTTTATCGCCCATGACTTCACTGTAAATCGTGTATGCCCCTTGTTTCCATGTGTTTTCTGTTGCGGCGGTGCTATCCGCTTTATTGATATAAAGTGTGAAAGTAAAAAGGCCGTCACTAAATAACGCATTTTCAATTACTTCACCATCTATCACATCATGATTTTGACGAATTAAATCAAAACCTTGCGGTAACCAATCAGTTTTCCAATTGACTGCAAGAGATGACTCTTGTTTGCTTTCATTTAAAAGTGGCGGCACTGACACCTTATTAAGGTAATCTGTCAAACCACGTAGACGATCATCGATATATAACGTCACGACACGGAACTGATCCAGTAACTTGCCTTCTCGATCAAGCATATCACCTCGCAATAACAAACCATTTTCTTCATCTAAGAAAACGAGATATTGATAGCGAAAATCGTCTTTTGGCACAATACGAATGGTATCAACGAATCGGCCTGCAATTCGGTCTTTTCCAAGCTTAATAAAATCATAATTCTGACTCAGCTTGCTAAAATCAGTACGAATCACTGCCGGAAGCGCATCCACAATCTCACCACTGTTAATCGTGAAAGCACGTGAATCCGGCTGGAAATAGCTGACTAAATTACCACGCTGGATAATTTCTTGCTGTTCGCCATCTAATGTCACCAACTGTGCATACACTTTTTGCCCTTGCTTAATATGGCGATAACGGAACGAGTCCATATTCGTTGGTGTAGTTTGCACAAAAGCAATCTCATAATTTAAATCTCGCATGGCTTGCGACATTTTATTTAATAACTGAATTGGCTCTTCTGCAAATGCCGTAAAAGGCAACAGGAATAAGCCTAAAAGTGCGGTTAATTTGAGAAACGTTTTTTTCATAAATAAATCAATTGATCCATAAAAAAATTCACCACGCCTAAGGTGGTGAATTATCGATTAATTGCTGTAATTATTTCGCTTGGTTGCTACCCACATTTAAGCTATCTGCATGCATACGACGCTGTAATTCATAGTTTTGTAACATCGTACCAATACGGCGATTTTTTTGCTCAACCTGTTCCGAAGTGGCTACATCTTTGGTCGGAGCGTTGTAACTTACTTCTTGAACAGAATTGTTAAATGGTAAGGTTTGTAAAACTGGGTTTTCAGGTGTAACCGAGGTGCTTTTTGCATTGAATGATTGCACACCTACTACTGCCACTAAACACACACCTGCCGCCACAGCAATTTGTGTCATTGGTGCAAAGAATGCTTTTAATTTTTGCACGAATGGTAAGCTGTCAGCTTCTTCTGGTGTTGGTTGAGAAACAGTAATCTCTACGTGTTTTACTTCTTCTAATTCAATTAAATCAGCCATTTTCGCTGTAAAATCAGCACCTAATAATACTGGTGACTCTTTACGCATAACCGATCTTACTGCGTGATATGCCGCCCAAGATTCTTGTGAATCTTTATCCTGACAGAGTTGTTCCGTCAACTCGGCACTGACTTCTTCTCCATCCATATAGGCTGAAAGTAACTCTTTTTGCATTTTATAAACTCCGACTTTATTTTAACGTTGCATAAGCGGTTGTATTTTGTTCTCAATCACTTCCCGAGCACGGAAAATGCGAGAACGTACAGTGCCTACTGGGCAATCCATTATTTCTGCGATTTCTTCGTAACTTAAACCTTCAAGCTCACGCAAGGTAATCGCGGTTCTTAAATCTTCTGGCAAACTGTGAATGGTATCGAATACCACTTTTTCCAGTTCGCTGGATAACATTTCGTTTTCAGGGGTATCTACATCACGTAGATGGGTTCCCACATCGTAGCTTTCGGCATCTTCAGCCAAAATATCTTCGCTCGGTGGACGGCGCCCCTGTGCCGTTAAGTAATTCTTTGCCGTATTAACGGCAATTCGATATAGCCAAGTGTAGAATGCACTATCGCCCCGAAAGGATTCAATGGAACGATAGGCCTTAATAAAGGATTCTTGTACAACATCCGGAATATCGTTATGAGAAACGTAGCGGGTTAAAAGTCCGGCTACTTTATTTTGATAACGAGAAACCAATAAATTAAAGGCTTTTTTATCGCCTTGCTGCACTCTTTCTACCAAAGCCTGATCTGTTAGCTGTTCAGCCATATATCTCCTATGCTACGTCTAACACGCCTTCATATATTCAAGACAGCAAGCTATTGTTGCTTTATCAGACAGAGTTAAAATTGAAAAGTTCCTTATGTATAAAAAATTTCAAAAAAATTAACGGACATTCGTTTTCTGCACATCTTGGATATATTCAACCATCGCTTGCACTTCAGCATCGTCTGATTGACTGCCATTAAAAAACCACGAAAAAAGTTGTAAATCCGTGGCGGCAAGTAAACGAATAAAAATATCTTTTTTGTCGTCAGTCAGTTGGTCAAAATGCGCTTTATAAAAAGGCATGATGATTTTATCCAGCTCAAGCATACCTCGACGACAATCCCATTCAATGCGGAGTTTATTGTATTTATCCATAATTTCTCCCTAAATCATTGTAATTATACCTGATAAATGAAAAGTGCGGTTAAAAATTACCGCACTTTTTAATCAAAGAATCGATTATTCTGTCGCCTTCGGCTTAATCACCGCATAAACCACGCCGGTTAATAATGCCCCCGTTGCAATTGCACCTAAGTAGAGTAATGGTTCAGAGACAAACGGAATCACAAATAAACCACCATGTGGTGCTTGCAGAGAAATATTTAATGCCATTGAAATGGCACCCGCTGTTGCACCACCGATAACCGAGCTAATAATCACACGTAATGGATCAGCTGCCACAAACGGCAATGCCCCTTCAGAGATAAAGCATAATCCTAAGACAAAAGAGGCCTTACCTGCATCACGTTGATTACTGGTAAATTTACTGCGAGCAATCCAAGTTGCAATCGCCATCCCAATTGGTGGCACCATACCGGCTGCCATGGCGGCTGCCATTGGGGTGTGAACTTGAGAAGCTAACATTCCCACGGAGAACGTATAAGCCGCTTTGTTTACTGGACCGCCCATATCAATACACATCATGGCACCGATAATCGCACCCAATACCATCGCATTGACTTCGCCCATGGATTTTAACCAATCGCTTAAGGTGGTCATAATTTGTGAAACCGGTGGGTTAATCACATAAATCATGGCAAGACCAACAATCAAGGTACCAAAGAGCGGGAGAATTAGAATCGGTTTTAAGGAAGTTAAACTTGCCGGCAATTTAATGGTTGCATTTAATCCTTTCACCACATAACCCGCTAAGAAACCTGCGATAATCCCACCTAAAATCCCGGCGCCCGCCGTGGTGGCTAACATACCGCCAATAAGACCTACTGCAAGCCCCGGACGGTCTGCGATAGAAAAGGCCACATAGCCGGCAAATACTGCAATCATCAGATGGAATGCCGCTCCACCACCGATATCCATTAAGGCTTTTGGAATACCATGAAAAATTGTTTCATCTTTGAAGGCTTCGATACCAAACATAAAGGAAATCGCGATTAATAAGCCACCAGCAACCACCAATGGCAACATGTGCGATACACCTGTCATCAAATGTTTATAGACGCCTTTTTTCTCGCTGCTTTCTTCTGATTTAGCAAAAGATTTTGCTGTGCCACCTTCGTAAATTTTCGCTTCTTTAAATGCCTTGTCGAATTCCTGTGCTGTTTTCTTTAAAGCCAAACCGGTCGAAGTACGATACATCGGTTTTCCTTGGAATTTATCTAACGGCACATCAATATCGGCCGCAACAAAGACTAAATCTGCCGCAGCGACTTCTTCAGGAGTAATTTCATTACCTGCACCCACTTGACCACGGGTTTCGACTTTTACCTGCCAACCTTGTTTTTTCGCATAGGTTTCAATGGCTTCAGCTGACATAAAAGTATGCGCAACACCCGTTGGGCAAGCGGTAACCGCGACGATATTTTTTACACCAGAAACGCCGCTAAATCCAACCGCACTTTGAGTCGGTTGAACATAGTCCGCTGCTTGATTGAGTGCATTAGTCAGCGTTGCTTCAGGTGACGCAATTGCCGCATCTTCATTGGCTAAAAAGACTTTTTTGCCCACAAGTTCAGCAGAGTTTGGCAAACTAGATCCGAAAACAATCACTAAATCCGCCTCTTTGGCTTGTTCAACCACAGTATGATTGGCTTTTTTCGCTACCTCACTCAATGCTTGGCGAAGTAAATAGGCTTTTGCCGCACCAATTTGCGGAGATTGAGTTAAAAACAAATTCATTACATTATCCTTCAATCACAGAAATTTTGACATTCGCCAGAATTGGCTCAAGCAAGGCAATATCGCTCACGCCCACATTACTTTGTGAAACTGCAAAGGCGGAAACTGCACTTGCAAACGCTAAGGTTTCCGCTTTAGGTAAGCCTTTTTCAATACCGTAAATTAAGCCAGCCACCATAGAATCACCCGCTCCTACAGTGCTCACCACATTTTCACATTTAGGTGGTTGAGCTTGAATCACAGCTTGATCTCTCAGCCATAAAGAACCGTTCGCTCCCATCGAAATAATGACGTTAGCAATGCCTTCTGCTTTAAGTTTTTTTGCTGCAGCAATAATTTCATCAAGAGAATTTAATGGATGACCAATCCACGCTTCCAATTCGCGATGATTTGGTTTCACCAACCAAGGATGCGCTTTCAAACCAGCCGTGAGCGCGGCATTACTGCTATCTAATACGACTTTCACACCAGCTTGATGCAACTGATTAAGCCAATCCGCGAACAATTCAGGAGTGACACCACGCGGTAAACTGCCACATACCGCAACAATATCAAAGTTTTGGCAATACGCTAATGAATCTGCTGTAAATTGCTGCCAAGCTTCTGGGGTGATTTGATAACCTAAGAAATTTAGGTCCGTCACATCGGCTTCTGTTTCCGTAATTTTTACATTAATACGGGTTTTGCCTGCAACACGATGGAATTTGTCTTCCAAGCCTTGTTTTTTAAATAAGGTTTCAAAATCACCGACGTTGTCTTCCCCTAAGAAGCCACCAACGGCCACCTCTACGCCCAAATCTTTTAATACCTTAGCGACATTGATGCCTTTGCCTGCAGGAAAAATACCGAGCGTTTCAACGGTATTCACTTCGCCGATTTCAATACGAGGCAAACGCCCAACTAAATCATAAGCGGCGTTTAAGGTAATTGTTGCTACTTTTGCCATCACTTACCCCCGACCTTCGCCTAAACCACTTTCAATGACTGCACCAATACCGTCAATCGCTTGTTGAGCTTCTTCACCGCTCGCGACGAAACGTAGGCGATGACCTTTCACGACACCAAGCGCCACAATTTTCATCAAACTTTTTGCACTGACTAATTGGGTGTCACGATCTAAGTTTTGTACCGCAACCGACGCATTATATTTTTTCACTTCATTAACAAGCACGGCACTTGGACGAGCGTGTAAACCGTGTTCATTACGAATCATAAATACGGCTTCAATGGCATCGGCTGGTAAGCCCGTGTTTTCTTCGTGGATTTGTGGTGCATGCTCGCTGCTTACTTCAATGGTATCTGGTTCAGCCGGTGGCACAGCAGATACTGTTTCGCCAAGTCCACTCGCAATGATCTTACCTAAGGCTTCAATAGCTTGTTTCGCATCATCACCTTCTGCAACAAAACGTAAGCGATGACCTTGAGTCACACCCAATGCCACGATTTTCATCAAACTTTTTGCACTAACTGGTGCGGTTTCTCGAGTAAGATTTTGTACCGTAATCTTGGAGGTGAATTTTTTCACTTCATTGACGAGCACCGCACTTGGGCGAGCGTGCAAGCCATGTTCATTACGAACAGTAAAGGTACCAATCACTGCACCCGTAGCGATTTGACCTTCAGATTGAGCAGCAGCTGCAACAGGCACTTTACCACCATTAAGTGCGGTCAAAATTTGCTGCGTATTACCACTTAATAAAATATTTTGGACTTCATCATCCAATAAACGCGCTAATGTCTCATTGATTTGATCGTTAACCGCTGAAATCGTCAACACGCCTTTCACCGCTTTGCCATTATGATTAAAAATGGTTTTCGCACGACTGAATGCCAACGCATTTTTCACATTACCTGATACAGCATCTGTCACCCATAAACCTTTACCTAATGGTAGAGCAGAATTGGATACCACTTCAGAAACAAAGCTATTTTCAACCGCACTTTGCTGTTGTAATTTACCTGCATTGATGGCGGTAAGGGTGAGCAAACTTTGTGTTTCAATATCTAAACTTAATGTTTCTTCAGTAATGCTAAAAGAATCGCTTTCACCTAACAAAATCGCACGGAATTTTTCAACATCTGTTAATGTCGCTAATTGTGCTGCGGTGTCTTCATCACCTAAAACATGCGTTAATTGACGAAGTAAAGCAAGATGCTCATCAGAACGGGCAGCAATACCAATCACAACATAGGCAATATTGCCCTCACCCCACTCAATACCTTGTGGAAATTGGAAAACTTGCACACCAGTTTTTTTCACCATTGAACGGGTTTCTAATGTACCGTGTGGAATTGCAATCCCATTTCCTAAAAAAGTGGAGGTTTGTTGTTCACGTCCAAGCATACCTTGCAAATAGCCTTGTTCAACATTGCCAGCTTGCTCTAACGCGCTTGCAGCCATTTCAATAGCTTGCAGCTTATTTGTTGCCGTAGCATTTAAATGAATGTTGCTTTCCGAAAGTTCTAACATTCTTGCTCCTTCACATTGATGATTTAAAAAAAGAAAAGCTGCTGATGAGATCACTCATCAACAGCTCAAATTGATTATTGGCCGGTACAGGCTTTGAGTAGCATTTCGCTACCTTGGGAAATGTAGGCGTCATTTTCACCGCGCTCTTTGCCTTTTTGCAAATCACGCATTGCATCGTAGATCCCTTGCGTCACACTTGGCGAATCCACTTTTTGCCAACAATTTGCACTTAAACGGCTGAAGTTAGTTTGTAATGCTTCTGCATGCAACACACCACTGTAGTAAGCATACACATCAGAATCATGACCACCTGTGTAGAGTTTATCTTGAATTTGTTTGATTGGTACAACAATACGACCGAGATACCAGTCATTCGCACCACTTGCAAAATTATCCACAAAGAAATTTTTTGTTACACGATCTTTATAGGTTGCCACAGTGGCTTCATAAGCGGCGGCATAAGATTTTTGGTCGATTTTATCTTTATCTAAATCAATAATCTTTTTGTCTTTACCCATAAACGGAATATAAGAGGTCATATCTGAAATCGAAGAACAACCCGCAAGCATTACTGCAACAAAGAATATCGAGATTTTTTTAAACATTAAATTTTCCTTATTTATAGGCGGTTAAAACCGCTGTTAATTATACTTAGAATGGGGAGTTAAGCAAGGTAACACCTAGTACTACGCTGATTCTTTGCTCACTCCGCTGTCTTTGACAATCGAAACTAAAATTTGATCAATTTTGAAGTTTTCGGTATCAATGACTTCAAATTTATATTTATCGTATACGACAAAATCGGTTTTTTTCGGAATTTTGCGTAACATATACATCATAAAGCCACTAATAGTCTCGTAATTTTCTGAATCAGGGAAAGATTCAATATCCAAAACGCGCATCACATCTTCAAGTGGCGTTGCCCCATCAATCAACCAAGAGTTTTCATCGCGGCTAACGATTTGCTCTTCTTCGTTAGAAACCAATTCTCCCATCACAATACTCATCACATCGTTCAAGGTAATTAAGCCCATTACAAGCGCATATTCATTGACGATAATCGCAAAATCTTCCCCCGTAGATTTAAACAACTCCAATACTTCGTATAACGACAGCGTATCTGGGATAAATAACGCTTTGCGTAATAAACGGCTATCTGTTAAATCTACTACTTCTTGTTGAAGATAAAGCGTCAACAAAGTATGGGATTCCACATAACCTAAAATCTTGTCCAAACCATTATCACAGATCACTAATTTAGAATGAGAGTCAGCCGATAAGGTATTCAACACTTCCTGACGAGTAAAAGTGCGGTCTAAAAACACGATGTTTTCACGAGTCGTCATGGTTGAAGACACGGTACGCTCTTGCATTTCAAAGATGTTTTCAATCAAATAATGTTCTTGTGTTTTTAGTACGCCCGCTTCGGCACCAGCCTCCACAATCGCCACAATGTCTTCTGGAGTCATATTATCTTCGCGCTTAGTGGATATCCCCATTAAATGGAAGAAGATATTAGAAAGACCATCAAAAAACCATACAATAGGTTTTAAGAAGAAAATGAAGACTTGCATAATGCCAATAGTCCGTAACGCCACACCTTCAGGATTAATCAATGCGAGACGTTTCGGAATTAAATCGGCTAATAAAACAAATGTTGTGGTTACCATGAAAAAAGCAATCCAAGAGGAGGCTGGCTCAACCCATTCTGCCGTGGTGTATTCATGTAAAAAACTCTGTAAGTGAAGACTAATGGTTGCTTCACCAATCACACCACCGAGTACGGCAACCATATTAAGTCCAATTTGTACTACAGTAATGAAACGCCCTGGCTGTTCCTGTAATTTTAAAACTTTCTCCGCTTTGATATTGCCTTCATTGGCCAACGTTTGTAGTTTAATGCGTCTTGCACCCGCGAGAGAAATCTCAGCTGATGACAAGATTGCACTGACAATAATTAATACGATTAAAATAAAAATCGCTGCAGATAAGCTCATAATATTCTCTTTATTGGTTTTAAAGTGCGGTCAATTTACCGCTAGTTTTTAGGTTTGAAATGTTATTATTAAATTGTGAGGGCGTTCTATGACGCCCTATTTAAGAAACGC
>OKRZ01002989.1_pt1 | contig 11783 bp, 10 predicted proteins | sample 1601141 | NCBI WGS metagenome assembly OKRZ01 (sample SAMEA3541524, study PRJEB24748) | human gut metagenome | biome: human gut; feature: human-associated habitat; material: faeces | place: China | collected 2012
GTAGGTAATGAATTTGTCATTAACCTGAAATTGAAAGTCGATATTGCACGTGCCGCCGAGACTGACGATGTGACACATACCGTCAGCTATGCCGATGTATACGAAAATGTGAAAGCTGAGATGGAGATACCTTCTAAATTGCTGGAACATGTTTGCGGACGTATTGTAAAGCGCCTGTTCCGCACTTTCCCCACTGTTAAAGCTATTGAACTGAAACTCGCTAAACGCAATCCGCCCATGGGAGCCGATTTGGATGCGGCAGGGGTGGAAGTACAATGTGAAAGAGTTTAAAAAGAAACCTCCTCCATTCGTTCCAGTTCGCAGCCTCGAAACTGCACCACAATGCAATGTAACTGCGTATTCTGTATCAACTGCTTCACCTTGGGGGCAGCAGCATACATCCTTACCTGCCCCACTGCTTCCTGCCATTGCGTTTCGGTTTTCGATTCCGAATCTTTGGAGGAGAGGTATTTTAGTTCTATGATGTAACTGTGTGCCACTTCATAACGCAACAGGTCGGGCATTAGGAAAAGATCACAGAAACCATGGTTCAGTTCCAGTTCGGGAGCAAGCAGGTAGTAGGCGTTCACACTCAGATAAGCCGTGAAAAAGCCTTGGATATTTCGCTCGCCTTCGATGGCACTGCGAACGGAAGAGTTCTCCTTGTAGGCGTGAGCAATGAATTCCAGTGATTCACGCCAATGACCATCGTAAGCCATATCGTAGAATAAGTCCAGCATACTGTTGAGATCAATATACCGTCTCTCCTGATACTCTTCCAGCATGAATTCATAATACTGCTTACGCACATTGTTGTTAGGGATGCTAAGTACCATACGCTGTCCGCGTATGGCGGTGATGGTGAGCATTCCGTAATAGAAGAGCAGACTGGGAAATATCTCCGGGTTGGCAATCTCTGTAGCAGGAAAAGTAGTGGTCAGGGCGGTGACTATCTGACCTTCCTCAGTGATTTTGCGCAGCACTCCTTTACGATTACCATCCAATCGATCCAGTTGAATAAGTTTCTTCATCTTGTTGTAATCCGTACGGGTGTTGGGATCTATCATTTCTTTGGGAGATTTTCCTAAAGTAATGTAATGTCTCAGATAATAAAACACCATGTCACAGTTGAACATCTTCGGATCGCGGTCTAAGCTTGCTTCGGCGAAACAATAATTATCATACCATGGCTTCATCTCCGCTATCATGGCTTCAACGTCGCCATTGTGCTGCCCGACATCCTTATAGTATTGCAGCATTTCGCGCACATCCTTTTCGCTGAATCCCAGCATCATGTTGAATTGGAAGTCGGTACTGATGTTCCATCCGATGTTGAATCCGCTGGTCAGGTCGTCCAAGGTGACGGGGCTGACGCCGGTCATGAAGATGCGCTCGAACATACCTTTAAACTTCTTGAATACTTCTCGATAGAAGCCGCTGGCATGGGTCAAGGCATGATACACCTCATTGCCTTGTTCATTAAGGACTACGTTGGTAAAATTATCATATTCATCAATGATAAGGTAAAGGGCAGCACCGGTATTGTGTGCCTGCCAATCCAGGAAGTTCAGTTTATTGGTAGAACCGGATTGCTCTTTCATATCCTTTTCGAACCCCGGATAATAATAAGGTTCATAAATAAGAGCAAAATTATTCAAGGCTCCGCTGCAATAATCATCAAAATTCCGGTCTAATGCACCTATACCTCCCACGCGCGAGAAGTCGAGATAGAGTATCTGGTATTTCCCCTGCAACGGCGTAGGCTGACCGCCTATCCACAAACCTTCGAAGCGCTTCCGGAACTTTTCTTTTTGGGCGATGTCATAATAAGCCCGCAACATACTTAAGAAAATGCTCTTTCCAAAACGGCGGGGACGGATGAAGAATAAACTGTTGGGCTGCTGCTCCAGTAAAGGCAGATACATGGTTTTATCCACATAATATTGATTCTGTTCCACCACTTCTACAAAGTTGGATACGCCATAAGGTATTCTTTTTACATTCTCTTCCATAATTGTTCCCGTTTTCATATTATTTCGGCAGCGATAAGACAAAAGTAACTCATTCTTGCCGAAGGAACAAACAAAGCACAGGAAAGTTTGCTGGCCTTTCATAGACTGCGATGGTAAATTAGTATGAATCGAACCATAGCTTTTCTGAATGAACTTTAAAAACCATCCTCTTATCATCAGCTTTATAAATAATTATTTATACCTTTGCTGCCAACAAAATAACCGACCAAATGGTAAACTTAAAGATTACAACAGCATTATTTACTGTTTTACTACTATTTTCTTGTTCACACAAAAGCGAAACAGAAACATTATTCTCACATGCCGATACACTCATAGAAGAATATCCCGACAGTGCACTCCAGTCATTGGACTTATCACCGGAAGAAATAGAAGGACTTTCCGACAAAGAATGCGCACGCTATGCGTTATTACTTGCACGTGCCACGGACAAGTGCAAGCTCTCTTTGCTACCTTGCGACTCACTGCTGAATGTAGCATTAGATTATTATGACGATGACGAGAAAGAAAAAGCGATAGCATTGCTCTATAAAGGCAGACTGGCTGTTGAAATGGAAGAAGCAGAAGAAGCAACAACTTGTTTCCAAAAGGGATTAACCATCATACAAGATTTCCCGAAAGAGCTTAAGACAAAGAATTTACTTCTCAGTTCATTGGGAAATATCTATTTTGATGCCGGATACTATGACAAATCTATGGAAATATACGAAACGATGTATGAATGTTGCACTACAGATCTGGAAAAATCAATAGCATTGAACAATATCAGTACATATTATTACTTAATAGATGAAAAGGATTCTACCTTAATGTTCCAGCGCGAAGCATTAAATTATGCTATAGCTTCGGGAGATTCTCTACAGATTGCAATGTCTAAACACAATTTAAGTCTGGAATTTGATAGTTTTGACGAACTTGATTCCGCCTTATATTACGAAAAAATGGCCCTCAAAGGGCTGCCTCAAAAGGAGAATCATGGAAACTACTATAGTAATCTAGGATATTTAATTTTGAAAACAGGAGGAAGTAAAGACTCAGCCCGTCATTATTTGAATAAAAGCTTAGAGGACGTGCCCATTGAAGGTAAAACTTCATGTTTAAAAAGTTTATATAATCTTGAAAAAGAAAACGGAGATTACAAGAAAGCGAATACCTATTTGGAAGAACATGCTGCTATCATAGATTCTCTATATTGCATGGAACAGTCAACCGAAATACAGCAACTGATTTATGAATACAATACTAAAATGAGGGTAAGAGAGGAACAGTTAAAAGGAAAGCGCATCATATATTGTACTTTTGCAGGTTTTGTTGCTATTTGCTTTATCATTATACTTGCTTATCAAAACTATATAAACCGGAAAAAACGCATTCAACTTCAATACAAACAATCATTAGAGCAAACACAGAATAAGTTATCATCTTTAGAAACTACCATTGAAAATAATCAGCTAATGATTACCTTATTAAAGCAGGAACATGAAAACAAAGAACAGCAAATAGAAGAAAGAGAACAAGCCATAGCTCGCTTAAAAGAAGAGAAACAACAGTTACTCCATTGGTTGTTTGCCCAAAGCAGCATTTACCAAAGAGTGATTGCTCTATCCCAACAAACCACTTCGAATAAAAAACAAATGAAAGCTTTAACCACTACGGAGCAGGAACAACTGAAAAAGACAATATTCGGAATTTATCAAAGTTACATATCTTTCCTCCACATTGAATATCCCAAGCTAACGGAAGATGATCAATTGCTCCTTTGCCTACAGGAAACTTCACTTAGCCCATTAGCCATTGCAATTTGTTTTGGCTATACCGATACGCACCCTCTCAATCAGAAAAAATACAAAATGAAAGAGAGAATGAGTAGAGAAGAAAGCAAGGTGTGACTAACACATTTGTTACCCATCTATTTATCAACACATTACATTTCTATAGTATGACTGCGAAAATGCATTCATGATAATTGTTTGCCCTAACTTTGCAACCGTAAACAATTAAATAAATATAGAAATGAAAACAAAAGTATTATTTATTCTATTATCGGTATTATTCATTGTACCCATGAATGCAATGCCACACAAAAAACATCGACACAAAGTAAATACCCAAATGATTCATTTAAATTATAAAGTAACCACCCGTAGCCCTTTATTTTTTAACCTAACCGCCGATGAAGTAAATGAAAATTTAACTATTACTTTCCAATCTGCCTTAGAGGAAGCAGATATCACTGTGACTGATAAGGACGGAAATGTAGTTGTTTCTGAATTCAAGACCTCCATTTATGAAGGAAAAACAGTCAGTGTTCCAAATTCTGATTCTTATCCCTATCTGGTAGAAATCACTTCTCCTCGTTTAGATATAGAAGCAGAAATTACATCAGAAGATTATTAAGTTAACCATAATACTAATTTAAAACATTTATGATTATAAAAAAGTATTTCGTAAGTCTATTCTGCATTGCCGCATTTTGCGCTTGCACAGACCAAGTCAATGAGTTCCCATCGCAACCCGATGGGTCTCAATCAAAAACAATCGTTCAGGCTCCTTTAGACCAAGTGACCGCACAAAAAAAGTTTGCCAAAGCATTGTCTAAAGCTGTATCCAACAGCCTTGACGTACGCAAGTTTCTTAAAGCCGAAGCTGTGGCACAATTTGACAATGATTATGATATATTCTATCCGTTGGTAAAAAACAAAATAGTATATGACAAGCAAAGTCTCAGAGATATTTTATTGTCTTACTGTAAAGACGAAAATGAACTCGTTCAAATTGAACAATCTCTTCCTTTACTGAATATATTGGTTCCTGATTTATCTCTATTCTGGGATTTTAATGCAGAAAAATGGAATGTGGATGATAAAGAAGTATCCGTAATATGCCGGGACGATAAAGACAATACGTTATACGAAAACGGTGAAAATATCGGAAAAATGACAACGGGAGACATTCCTGATTTCCCTTGTCTCGTAGTGAAAAACAACGAACGCATGAAAGTTTCCAGTGTCAAGACCAGATCGGGAGAGGCCACTTACGAATTTTTAAGTGATGCCTTTGACGGTAGTAAAAGAAAACTTCAGACACGACACTATGAGGAAGACATAAATCTGCAACCTACAGAAGATTTAGAGGCATATGTCAATGGCAGCGAAATAATGTCGTCTGTAAAAGATGCATGGAACGAATTCAAAAATGTTCCCAACGCCTATCAAAGAGATTATATCTATTATGGAATAACTAAAGAAAATAAGCCCGGAACTTTAAATAGATATATCAGAGAGAAATTGTATAGATTCAGAATTGCTGCCAATGCATACAGTGCCATTAATGATCCCACACAAGACCCAACACTGCAAGACACACAGAAAAACAAAGGGTATCTAACTAACGAAGAAATTATACAGAAGATATGGACAGATGGAAACTTCGAGTTCCACTTTAAGTCATATATATCAGGTGAGGACAGCAAAGAAGCAATGGAAGCTAAGCTTACATTTACTATTAACCCAAGAGATGCATTCTCGTTAGAAAAAATACATTTAAAGCACAAGAACTCTACAGCATTCAGACAATCCAAAAATTTCTATACGGTGGATGCTAAGAATCTAAGATCAAAATGGATTTATCCGGAAAAATCCGATAAAAATGCAGACGATCTGGTTTTCACATTACCATGGGATCTATATAATAAATCTCTATCTATCTTCATGTTTGTAGAAGAGTGGGATAAAGGCCAAACAATCACTCAAGAGAAAAGTGTTGTGAGCGAGTTTGTCAATAAAGCAGACTTCTCAATTGAAGGAAGCGGCAGCATAGGAAAAGTCAGCTTATCAACTAAACTGGGGTATGGTTTTTCTCATACCAAAACTGTATCAAATAAGGCAACGATTCAGACCACAGTAGAATCAGATCCATTAGGAACATTATATTTTCAATACAATGATCCTATCATCCGCGATGAAATCAACGGAACTTATAAACTATATAACGTTTCCAGTGGCAGTGTAGTAGCCACACTCTTACCCGTCGATTCATCTAAGTAAAAAAAGAATTTACCTATAAGTAGCTTCCGGATTACGATGCATTATCCGGTTTGCTACTTATAGGTAATTAATATTATAATACTAAATTATGAAACTAACATACTACCTTCTATTAATAGCCGCATTATTACTAACGGCCTGCAATAATGATGAGGACGAAGAAAAAGAATTCATCATGACTACTCCCCCTATCGGAGAGACCTTCGAAGGCTCGGAAACATCTATAACATTTGAAAGCGAAGACAGTGTCAGTATCCACATCCTCTATCCAGAAGAGAGAATGAAACATCCGGTAGGAAAATCCAAGTATTTATTTGACAATGGGAAAATACAGATATTAAGTCCACATGAACCTTCTTTTCCCTCTATCGAAGCAACAGAAACTTTCGTCAGGTCCTTTGAGGGGCGTTTCACCAGCAACAATAGATTAGAAGCCCGTTTTACAATAATATCGGAGCATGCGTACTGCAGTATGATGGGAACAGGCCTTTGGTATCGTGTCAAACATCCCCAATAAAGGATGTTTTCCTGTCGTGCTCAGAAAGAGAAAATGCTTCGACTGCACTTAGCATGACAATGCCCCAAAAGCATAAAGTGACTAAGATGACATATTTATAAACAATTGATATTATAATATTAAATGAAAAGAATTACATTATTTCTACTATTGGCACTATACCTATCACTACAAGCCTTTGCACAAATAAGAATCGGCGTAGATGCAGGAATGAACCTGACACACTTTAAAAGCAGTGATAACTATGTACAAAAGATAGGTGGCATGGGAACTGGATTCCAAATTGGAGGAACCCTGGATTATGAATTCAAAAAACATTGGATGTTGATGTCGGGAGTCTCGTTCATGCAAACCCAAAGCAGGATGGAAATGGAATATGGCATGCTTCCCCGTTTCCCGGATGCTAAGATAAAACTAAACCATATCGTTATCCCGCTAAAGGTAGGATACAAATTCAAAATTAGCAAGACGTTGAGTTTGATTCCTTCAGTCGGAATGTATGCTTCATATAACTTTAGTGCCGGTGACTGCCCATTGGACATCAAATCTCCGGCTGACGGCAAGAAGATACATGAGAAATGGAATCCGATGAAAGGATATACCGATGCATTTTATATCTCTGACTTGCCCTATGAATTATACCGCATTAATCTCAATCCTCTTCGCCACTGGACTTATGGAGGAATTGCAGGACTGAAAGCCGTTATCGGCAGGCATTATACACTATCATTCCAATACTATGAGGCCATTAAGCGAATACAGTATCAGTGTAGTATAAGAGATTATGGCTATCAGCTTTCTGTAGGATATATATTCTAAATCCTATAGTTGCAAAGAGCAATTGAGAAACACCATCTTCGGGTTATACAATAATTACATTTCCAAAAATATCATGTTTTTTACGGAATGAAATCCGCAAAAAACATGATATTTTTGGATTTACACTTATTATCTGTTATCTTTGCTTTCAGGAAAAAAGCAATAAGAGTATGATAACAAGAGTATTAGAAGAAAGTATACGAAATAAACTGGGACAAGATAAAGCCATTGTCATCATGGGGGCACGCCAAGTAAGGTAAGACTACCTTATTGAAACATCTGTTCAAAGAAAAAGAAGGTATATTGTGGCTCAATGGAGACGAACAGGATACTCGTGCACTTTTTGAAAACATCTCGGCAACGCGTTTGAAGTATATCTTCGGCAATAATAAAACTGTTATCATAGATGAAGCACAACGAATTGAAGACATTGGGATAAGACTTAAACTCATCACAGACCAACTGCCGGACATTCAACTGATAGCAACCGGAAGTTCTTCTTTCGACCTTGCCAACAAAATCAATGAGCCACTGACCGGAAGGAAATGGGAATATAAAATGTATCCCCTCTCCTTTGAAGAGATGGTAAATCATCATACTTCCCCACCGACTGGTATATGGCTATTATCCGGACGTAGTGAACCATCCCGGCTCAGAGGTTGAAATTCTGAAACAACTTTCCGACAGTTATTTATATAAGGATATCCTGGATTGGGAACATATAAAGAAAGCCAACAAAATAGTAAAACTATTACAAGCTCTTGCTTTTCAAGTAGGTTCCGAAGTTTCATATAATGAATTAGGGCAACTGTGTGATTTAGATCCAAAGACAGTGGAACGTTATGTCATTTTATTGGAACAATCATATATCATCTTCCGCTTAGGATCTTTCAGCCGTAATTTACGAAATGAACTAAAGAGTAGCCGAAAAATATATTTCTATGACAACGGCATCCGCAACGCGGTTATCGCCAACTTTGCATTAGCCGAAACCCGCCCTGATATTGGAGCGTTATTCGAAAACTTTATAGTATCGGAACGAATAAAGTTTTTACATTACCACCATCTATGGTATAACACATGGTTCTGGCGCACCACTGCCATGCAAGAAATCGACTTCATTGAAGAAGGCAACGGGCAACTGGCAGCTTATGAGTTTAAATGGAATCCAAAGAGAATCGCCAAAGTACCAAAAACATTTACCAACAGTTACCCGAACGCTACATTCAATGTTATCACGCGAGATAATGTGGAAGAGTTTCTATTATAATTATTACCTACCACCGGTTATTACATTGGAGAAGGGCTAAGAAAGGGACTTATAAATGCAGCATAACAGCAAAAAGTCGTCCTTATTTTCTCCTTTATCCTCTCTTTTTCTTCCGCTTTTTGGCAGACTCCACCGCCTCGGCAACCACCGGTTTATTTTCAAATCGTTTGGTATAGCCGGTGTAATCCGGAACCGTACGTTCGTACATAGGATCTACAAACAACGGACTTGAAATAATATGATCTGCCGTACTACGGTTACAACAGAAAACGATATTCTCCACACCGGCCAGACGAGTCAATGCCTTTACATCCGTATCGTGCGGCTGCAACGTCATCGGGTCAGTGAAGAAGAAAAGGTAATCAATCTCACCGTCCACAATGCGGGAACCCATTTGCTGGTCACCGCCCAAAGGACCGGATTTCAGAATGGTAAAGTCCCACTCAACATCGGGATGCTTTTCCTTAAGAGCCTCAAGGATAAGAGTTCCTGTAGTACCTGTACAGTAAAACTTGTGCCCCATAAGCAATTCTGAGTTCCAGAGGACCCACTCAATGAGGTCTTTCTTCATGGCGTCGTGCGCCACTAATCCAATCTTTCTAACTAATTTTGTCATAAGCCAATACCGTTTAAATAATAAACAATCGGTAAAAAGAAAAAGCTATAATTGCGAGAAAAATTTCTTTCCACGTAAATAATACTGTGCCAAGATACTGCTTTTTGTCCATTCCGGTATCACGGAAAGGGAAGTTTTTTTCAGGTTTTCTTCGCGTGCAGCAGTGAAAGAAGGACGTAACCAACGATATTCACGGCGTGCACGAAGTACAGCCAATGCATTGGGGAACTGAAGTTTAAGAGCAAAGTTCAATGCAGCCACATAGTCGAGGACAGCACGGATACGCATCACCGAAGACAATTCTTCCGAAGGCAGGTTCTTGTAAAGCATGACAAGATTATTACGAAAATTAAGGTAAGTTTTTCGGGGATTTTCTTTCTTTAAAGTAGCACCGCCTACATGATAAACCACACTTTGCGGCACACATACAATCTGCCTGCCACGTGCACGAAGCCTCCAGCACAAGTCAATCTCTTCCATGTGGGCAAAGAATCGTCCGTCCAGCCCTCCGGCCTCACGATAATCTTTCAGGCGGATAAACAAGGCTGCACCCGTAGCCCAAAATACAGGAATAATGGTATCGTATTGCCCTTTGTCCTCCTCTACCACGCCCATAATCCGCCCACGACAGAACGGATAGCCGTAATGATCGAGAAAGCCGCCTGCCGCACCTGCATACTCAAACTTCTCCTTCTGCCGCCAACTCCGTATCTTCGGCTGGCAAGCTGCTGCCTCAGGATGTGCCCCCATATAATCAGCCAATGGCTGAAGCCAATGCTCCGTCACTTCCACATCCGAATTGAGAAGTACCACATACTCAGCATCCACTTCCTGTAAAGCCATGTTATAACCATCGGCAAAACCCTGGTTTTCTTCCAACAGTATCAATCGGACGGTAGGAAACTCCCGACAAAGCATCTCAACAGATGCATCCGTTGAACCATTATCAGCAACATACACCACAGCACCGTCTGCTTCGGAAAAGCGTACTACGGAGGGAAGAAATGAGCGGAGCATTTCGCACCCGTTCCAGTTTAATATTACAACTGCTATCTTATCCATTTTGTTTCTCCAGTTCTTCACGTTTCAGTTTCCAACGTTTATGAGACCAGAACCAATAGGCAGGAGCACGACGAATCGTTTGTTCCAGACGGCGTACGAAAAGTTCGGTTATCTCCCCTTCAGCAGTCTGTTTAGGGGTTTCGGTCAACAAATCGAAGTAGGCTTTGCAATGTCCTCTGCCTTGTCTCTCCAATTCGCAATAAAATACAGGATAATTCATCATCCTGGCAATACGTTCACCTCCATCCATGAATACGGTTTCCTGGTTCAGGAAAGTAGTCCAGTGGTGAGCTTCGTTACGATTGGGCGATTGATCGGTAATCAAACCGACCACTACATGCTTCCCTTCACGGCGCAACCGGATCACTTCGCGGGCAGTAGAGTGCTTCGGCACATTATAACCACCATGCCGGGCACGGATAAGCTTAAACATTTCGTCCACATACTTATTTCGCAAAGGTTTATACACCTGTAGCGGCACATCTTCGGGCTTCATGAAAGCGCCCATTGCCGTCAACCACTCAAAGTTGGCATAATGGGGAATGAGCACAACAATGCCTCCATGTTTTTCGAGCATGGCAAGATATTCTTCTGTGTTACCATACTCCATACGCCGGGAAAGGTCTTCGAATGACATACGCATCATCTTGATTTCTTCCAGCATATAATCGCAGATGTAGTGATAAAACTCACGCTCAATCTCACGAAGTTCGGCTTGAGACTTTTCCGGAAAAGAATTCTTTAGGTTTTTACGAACCACCCCACGACGGTAATGCACCACATGGCGCATCAAGAGATAGAGTCCGTCAGACAATATATAGAGTGCCCGGAAAGGAAGCAAAGCCAGCAGCCACATACCTGCGTAAGTCAGCCAGTAGATAAGTTTCGATTTCATACTTTTCTTATACCTTATTATAATAGTAAAGTTCCCTGCAACGCCGTCCCGTCTTCATTGAAATTGCCCAAGCGTACAGATACCACTTGATTGTCCAATGTATCATTATGGGGAACCTCTACCCGGATATAGTTAGCTGTAAAGCCATGCATCGGGGCACCCGGTTTGGAGCGTTCCAGCAATACCGGCATAGTTTGCCCGATATGGCGGGCATAGAATGCATGCGTCTTTTCATCCGAAAGTTCCAAAAGACGCTGACTGCGACGATGCTTTTCCTCCGGAGTTACCACATGGTCTATCTTCAAAGCCTGTGTACCCGGCCGTTCGGAATAGCTGAACACGTGAAGTTGGGCCACATCCAGACTCTTAATAAATTCATAAGCCTGCTCAAAGTATTCATCCGTTTCACCCCGCGTACCCACTATGACATCCACACCGATAAAAGCGTCGGGCATCATTTCTTTCACTCTCCGCACTTTGGAAGCACACAGATTTGAGGGGCCGTCGCAATATTTAAACGCAAAA
>OKRZ01003007.1_pt1 | contig 11747 bp, 12 predicted proteins | sample 1601141 | NCBI WGS metagenome assembly OKRZ01 (sample SAMEA3541524, study PRJEB24748) | human gut metagenome | biome: human gut; feature: human-associated habitat; material: faeces | place: China | collected 2012
AGATCCTTGTTGGCAGCGTTCTTTCCGTTAAAATCGGTGCCGCCGGAAGCGAAACCAAAGCTCACCTTGGACACCGGCAGGATGGTGATGCCATCCTCGGTGGTGATGGGCTTGCCGATAATGGTGTTGGAGTCCACCATCTGGTGGATCTTTTCCATCGTAACGTTCATCAGACCCTGAATAGGATGCTCTGCCATAAAACAACTCTCCTTTATTCATCCGTGCAGACAACAGCCCGCCGGAAAGCATTCTGATATAGATTTAGTGTACCACACTTTATAGGAATATGTCCAATACTTTTTTGCGCCAGAACTCGTACAGCACCCGCACAGCAGCAATGACGATGAACAGCGCCTGCGCACTGACCCGGAAGGACACTCTATCCTGCACAGTGGGCTGGGCGCTGCCAAAGTCCGGCAGGACACGCAGCTGGTCAAATTCCAGAAAGAAACAGTGATCCAACACGCCAAGGGTCGGGTACAGCCATGCCTGCAGCTTGCCGTAATTGCGGGCAGCTGCGGCGGGGTCGTCGCCGCGCACGCCAAGGCAGACCGAGATCTTTGTAAAACGGATGGCACCAAACACCGCCCGCAGCAGCGTACCTGCGCCCCGCAGCATAGTGCAGATCACATCCAGCGTGATCTTTGCCTTTTGGCGGGGCGGCTTTTCGGCTTTGGGCTTTGCGGGCTGCGCGGCCTTTTTTTCAGCCTTTTTGTGCTTGCGCTCTGCACGCCATGCGCGGAATTTTGCTTTCAGCCTGCCGGTAAAGCCCTTTGGTTCTTCCGGCTGGGCGGGAGGTTCCGGCTTTGGGTATTGGAACACTGGAAAAGTGATGCCCAGTGCCCCGGCTTTTACGATGAGCGTATCGTTTTGCCAGCAGACATCCGCGCAGAAAGGGCACAGCAGCAACAGCGCCGCCAGCACCAGAATGATCAGCAGCAGGATGCCCACCACCTTGAGGATGAACAGCAGACAAGCGCCCACTGCGGAAAGAACCATGCCCATGGGTCAGCCCTCACTTTCGGTCGGATCATCTGCCGGTGCATCGCTGTGCACCGGCGGCAGGTCTGCCAGACTGGACAGACCGAACACACGCAAAAATGTATCGGTGGTGCGGAAGCTGACCGGGCGACCCGGCAGATCCAGACGTCCGGCTTCTTCGATCAGCCCCTTTTCCAGCAGACCGGACACGCTGGAGGAGGAATCTACGCCGCGCACCTGCTCAATAAAAGCGCGGGACACCGGCTGGTTATAGGCGATGACGGTCAAAGTCTCCATGGCCGCAGAGCCAAGCGGTACGGCGCGGCGGCTGTCCAGCACGCGGCGCACACAGTCTGCCCACTGGGTCTTGGTGGCCAGCTGCCACCGGGTATTCAGATGCAGCAGACACAGGCCGCTGTCCTCCCGCTGATAGCGGGTGTGCAGGGTCTCCAGTGCGGCATCCACGCTGGACTGGGGCAGCTGCACTGCCTGTGCCAGCTTATCGGCAGCTATGGGGTCGCCGCAGGCAAAAAGCATGGCCTCTACGGCGGCAAGGATTTGTTTTTGGTTCATGGGTTCTCCTTATTGCGTTCCGGGCGGGTGCGGCGCATGGTCAGTTCTCCCCGGTCATCCAGCGCGATGCGTCCGCCGCGCACCAGCTCCAGCAGCGCCAGAAAGGTAGCTACGTTGGTGCTGCGGCTCTGGCTGTGGGAAAACAGCTGCTCCATTTTTGCCACGGTGCCGCCCAGCATCCGGCGCAGGATGTACACCACCCGGCTGGTGACCGATACCATGGGCGCGGTGACCAGCGGCTCGAACTGCTGCTGGGTGGGCACGCGGCGGGTTTTAGTGCGGCCTGCCAGTGCCTGCCAGTAGTCGGCCAGTATCTGCGGGGCGTGGTGCAGCGCGTAGGTGTTGTCCAACTCCATCTCCATGGGACGGCGCACGAATACCGGGGCGGTCTCCCCTTTTGCGCGCAGCAGAGCCGCCATGTGGCGGCACTGGTCGTACTCGATGAGCTGACCGGTGAGTTCCTGTTTCATGCGCTCGCCCTCTTCGCTGCGGGGCAGCAGCAGAAAGCTTTTCATCTCCACCAGATGCGCCGCCATCTCAATGAAGGCACTGGCAGTCTCGGGGTCGGGGTCGGCCTGCTCCACGGTGCGGGTGTACTGGTCGATGAGCTGCAAAATAGGGATATTATGCAAGTCCATTTTATGTTTGGCCACCAGCGCCAGCAATAATTCCAGCGGGCCGTCAAAATCTTCCAGATGGAAGGTCAATTCCTCTGCCACTCAGATCACCGCCCCAAGGCTGCTTGCATAAACGGCGTAGGCGATTTTATCGATATACCCGGTGCCCGCACCCAAAAGCGACCACACCGCGTTGTTCAGGTAGTACAGCGGCACATCCAGAAAGCCGCCCCAAACCGCCGCCAGCATAACGATCATGATATATTTTTCGTACCGCATCAGGCCAAAATAGATGCGCTGCGGCAGCACCACCAGCAAAATGCGGCTGCCGTCCAGCGGCGGCACGGGGATCAGGTTGAACACCGCAAGGCTCACGTTCATCAGCACCAGATACCGCAAAAACATGGCAATGTAGATGGTGGCATTATTGACCGGTGCCCAGTAGTACATCACCTTCCATGCCACCATGCCAAGGTAAGCCAGCACAAGGTTTGCCACAGGGCCTGCCAGCGCCGTAAGCGCCATGCCCCACTTGGGGTTTTTGAAGTTGCGGGGATTGGTGGACACAGGCTTTGCCCAGCCCACGCCCGCAAACACCATGCATAAGGTGCCCAGCAGGTCAAAGTGGGCAAAGGGATTCAGCGAAAGCCGTCCCTCGCGTTTGGCGGTGGCATCGCCCAGCAACCATGCTGCCAGCGCATGGCCGGCTTCGTGGAACGGGATGGCCACCAGCGCCACCAGTGCGCGGATGATATAATAGGTTGCCTGTGCGGTCATGTAAATCTCCTGTCAAAATGAATTTCTTCTTTTATAATACTATTTTTTTGCGCCCTGCACAAGCCCCACTGCGCCGGGAATACAAAAAGCTGCAGGAAATTTAAAAAAAGGCTTGCTTTTTCTCTGCATCTCTGGTAGAATAGTCAAGCTGATTATTTTGATTCCATACTTCACTGTAGGAGGTGCAATTACCATGGCTAAGTGTGAATGCTGCGGCAAGGGTGTTACCTTTGGTATCAAGGTCTCTCACTCTCATCGCCGTTCCAACCGTACCTGGAAGCCGAATGTCCGTCGTGTCAAGGCGGTCGTGGAGGGCTCTCCCAAGTATGTCTACGCATGCTCCCGTTGCCTGCGCGCTGGCAAAGTTACCCGCGCTGTCTAATTTGGTGTATGTGGCCGGTCACTTTGTCGAGTGGCCGGCTTTTTTATTTGCCGCAAGGAGTGGAATAAAATGTCTTTGCCTGTTGATCCCATCATGCTGCTGAGCGTGGTGAACCTGAAACTGCGGGATCAGTATAAAGATCTCGATGCGCTGTGCGAGGATCTGGAGGCCGACAAGGCCGGTCTGTGCGCAAAGCTGCACGCTGTGGGCTACGATTACGACCCGCAGCGCAACCAGTTTGTCTGATTATAGCTTCCAAATCCGGCACCGGTGCGCAGCGACTGTGCCCGGGCCGGTGAATGATAAAATAAGGAGTGCTTGATTTATGATCCAGGGTACCTATTACAAAGAGTGGAGCACGGTTCTTGGCCGTGAGATGGAGTTTAAGGTGTACGGCCATGCCGGTGTGCCGGTGCTGGCACTGCCCGCCCGCGGCGGCCGTTTTTACGACTGGGAGAACAACGGGATGCCCGATGCCATTGCCCAGCTGCTGAACGAGGGCAAGGTGCAGCTGTTCTGCGCGGATGCCGTGGACGGCGAGGGTCTTTTGAATGGTGATCTGCCCCAGCGCCGCCGCGCCGAGCTGCAGGAAAAGTATTTCGTCTACCTGACCGCAGAGCTTGCTCCCCGTATTCTGACCCTGAACAACGCAAAAAAGGGCACCCGGATCTGGACTGCCGGTGTGGACTTGGGCGCTTACCACGCCGTCCACTGCCGTCTGCGCCGTCCCACCCTGTTTGCAGGTGCTGTGGGCATGGGCGGTATCTACGAGCTGACCCGCTTCTGGGGCACCGGCAGCGACGACATGGTGCTGCGCTGCTCTCCCCTTGCCTATCTGCAGGAGAACGGCATTGCCAACAAGCCTGCGCTGGCCAAGGCAGAAGAAAACTGCCTGATCCTCTGCGCCGGTCAGGGCGCCTACGAGGGCGATGCACTGGACGATACGCAGGCACTGGCCGATCTGCTGAAGGATCAGGGAATGCCCGCACATCTGGAGATCTGGGGCGGTGACGTCTCCCACGACTGGTACTGGTGGGGCAAGATGTGGAGCTTGTTTGCACCGCGCATTCTGGAAGTAAAGTAAGAGCTTACAACGAGGGAAGGCCTGCGGGGCTTCCCTCGTTTTCTTATGTGCAGCGGAATTTTACTTTTAAATTTATGGTTCAGAAACACCTGCGGCGTTTCTGAACCATTTTTGTCTGCTGCATTATTTAAATTTCATTCCCTACTTGAATTGTCGGATATTGTGTGCTATACTGCTGTTGCAAGCAAAATATACCCCATGGGGGTTTATGAAGGGAGCGATTCCGAGATGGAAGAGAACCAAAAGCACTGTTGTTGCTGCGATAATGCGCCGGAAGCGGACGCTGCGGCAGATGCTGCTGTCCCCTGCTGCTGCCGCCACAAAGAGCGCAGCCCGGAGGAATACAAGGCCCTGCTCAACCGCCTGAACCGCATTGAAGGGCAGGTACGCGGCATCCGCGGGATGCTGGAAAAGGAAGCCTACTGCGTGGATATTCTGGTACAGGTGGCCGCAGCCAATGCGGCGCTGAACAGCTTTTCCCGGGAATTGCTGGCACAGCACATCGGCAGCTGCGTGGCGGACGACCTGCGTGCCGGCAGCGACGAAAAGCTGGAAGAACTGCTCCGGCTGCTGCCCAAGCTGATGAAATGACCGCCCGCCGGGCAGACTGACCACAAGGAGAAAAAGCAATGGAACAATTCAACGTTACCGGCATGAGCTGCGCGGCCTGCTCTGCTCGGGTAGAAAAGGCCGTAAAGAGTGTGCCGGGCGTCACCGGTTGTTCGGTAAGCCTGCTGACCAACTCCATGGGCGTAGAAGGCACCGCTGAGGATGCCGCCATTATCCGTGCCGTAGAGCAGGCTGGTTACGGCGCAAGCCCCAAAAAAGCCGCCGCAGCGGCCAGCACCAGCGCAGAGCTGGATGCTCTAGCAGACCACGAAACACCCAAGCTGAAACGGCGGCTCATCGCCTCGCTGGGCTTTTTGCTGGTGCTGATGTACTTTTCCATGGGGCACATGATGTGGGGCTGGCCGCTACCCCGCTGGTTTGACGGCAACCACATTGCCATGGGACTGGTACAGCTGTTGCTGGCAGGCATCGTGATGGTGATCAACCAGAAGTTTTTCATCAATGGCTTCAAAGGGCTGGTACACCGCTCCCCCAACATGGATACGCTGGTGGCTATGGGCTCGATGGCAAGCTTTGTGTGGAGCACCTACGCCCTGTTTGCCATGACCGATGCGCAGCTGCACGGCAACGAAGAACTTGTCATGCACTATATGATGGAGTTCTATTTTGAGTCTGCCGCCATGATTTTGACCCTTATCACCGTGGGCAAGATGCTGGAGGCGCGCTCCAAGGGCAAGACCACCGATGCGCTCAAAAGCCTGATGAAGCTTGCCCCCAAGACCGCTACCCTGCTGCGGGACGGCACCGAGGTGACCGTACCCATTGAGCAGGTACAGAAGGAGGACATCTTTGTGGTGCGCCCGGGCGAGAACATCCCGGTGGACGGCATTGTGCTGGAGGGCAGCAGTGCCGTGAACGAGAGCGCGCTGACCGGCGAGAGCATCCCGGTAGACAAGGCCGTGGGCGATAAGGTAAGCGCCGCCACCACCAATCAGTCCGGCTATCTGCAGTGCCGCGCCACCCGCGTGGGCGAGGACACCACGCTGGCGCAGATCATCCGCATGGTCAGCGATGCCGCTGCTACCAAGGCACCCATTGCAAAGATCGCAGATACCGTATCCGGCTTTTTCGTGCCTGCGGTCATCAGCATTGCAGTGGTCACCACCCTTGTTTGGCTGCTGCTGGGGCGGGATGTAGGCTACGCGCTGGCGCGGGGCATCTCGGTGCTGGTCATCAGCTGCCCCTGTGCGCTGGGTCTGGCAACGCCGGTAGCTATTATGGTGGGCAACGGCCTTGGTGCGAAGAACGGCATCCTATTCAAGACCGCTGCGGCGTTAGAAGAAGCCGGGCGCACCCGCATCGTAGCGCTGGACAAGACCGGCACTATCACCTGCGGCGAGCCTACCGTCACAGACCTTCTGCCCGCTGTGGGCGTGACCGAGACCGAACTGCTCACGCTGGCAGCCGCGCTGGAGGGTCGCAGCGAGCACCCGCTGGCGCGGGCAGTGCTGGCCTATGCGGAGGAAAAGCAGCTGGAGCTGCCCTCTGTTACCGATTTTACTGCCCTGCCGGGCAACGGCCTTACCGCCAAGCTGGAGGGTAAGGAGATCTTTGGCGGCAACGCTGCTTTTATTGGCACAAAGGTCTCTATCCCCGCTGCGCTGCAAACGCAGGCTGCTGCGCTGGCTGCACAGGGTAAAACGCCCCTCTTCTTTGGCGGCGCTCACCGTCTGCTGGGCGTTATCGCGGTTGCAGATACCATCAAGGAGGACAGCCCGCAGGCCATCCGGGAGCTGCGGAATATGGGCATCCGGGTGGTGATGCTGACCGGTGACAACCAGCGCACCGCCGAAGCCATTGGCCGGCAGGCCGGTGTGGACGAGGTGATTGCCGGGGTACTGCCCGAGGGCAAGGAGGCCGTCATCCGGCAGCTGCAAAAGTACGGTAAGGTAGCCATGGTAGGTGACGGCATCAACGACGCCCCTGCCCTGACCCGCGCTGACACCGGCATTGCCATCGGTGCAGGCACGGACGTAGCCATTGACGCTGCGGACGTGGTACTGATGAACTCCAAGCTGTCGGACGTGCCCGCCGCCATCCGGCTGAGCCGTGCTGCCCTGCGCAACATCCACGAAAACCTGTTCTGGGCGTTTATCTATAACATCATCGGCATTCCGCTGGCAGCCGGTGTGTTCATCCCCTTGGGGCTGACGTTGAACCCCATGTTCGGCGCAGCTGCCATGAGCCTTTCCAGCTTCTGCGTGGTGAGTAACGCCTTGCGACTGAACCTGTTTGACCTGCACAGCGCAAAGCGTGACCACCCGCCCAAACACGTCCCTGCCCTGCCCGCTGCCCTTGTGCAGCCCGCAGCGGAGGAAGATACAACTCAAAAGGAGGAGACCGCTATGAAAAAGACCCTGACCGTAGAAGGCATGATGTGCCCCCACTGTGAAGCCCGCGTCAAGAAGGCGCTGGAGGCTCTGCCGCAGGTGGACGAGGCTGTTGTCAGCCACGAAGCCGGTACTGCCATCGTTACCCTGAACGCAGAGGTGGACGATGAGGTGCTGAAAAAGGCCGTGGAGGCACAGGATTACCCCGTTACCGGTATCCAGTAAAGGGTATCAGCCACCACAAAATGCAAGAGGCAGCTGCGCAAAAATCTGCGCAGCTGCCTCTTTTGTAGCGGGACGATTTTGAATGCGCGCCGCGTTCGCTTTGCGCATCTTTAAGATCATTTTGTTTCGGAGTACCGGAGCGCCTGCGGACGCTCCGGTACTCCACTTTTACGAAAGAAGTCGTCACCACGATTAAAACGCAAAAAGCCCGCTGCAAGGCGGAATGTCCTTGCAGCGGGCAGCATAGATAACTGGGGAACCCTTATCAGACTTCGGTGTTAAAGTAGCGCTTCAGCAGGCCCTCGAAGCCACGGCCGTGACGGGCTTCATCCTTTGCCATCTCATGGACGGTATCGTGGATAGCGTCCAGATTCAGCGCCTTAGCCTTCTTGGCCAGGTCCATCTTACCGGCGCAGGCACCGCACTCGGCCTCGGCACGCATCATCAGGTTCTTCTTGGTGCTGTCGGTCACGACCTCGCCCAGCAGCTCTGCAAAGCGGGATGCGTGGTCAGCCTCTTCGTAAGCATAGCGCTTGTAGGCCTCGGCGATCTCGGGGTAGCCCTCACGCTCTGCCACGCGAGCCATAGCCAGATACATACCGACCTCACTGCACTCGCCCTCGAAGTTTGCGCGCAGACCATCAACGATCTCCTGCGGCACGCCCTCTGCCTTGCCGATGCCAACAACATGCTCGGTGACGTAGGTATTGCCGGTCTTCTCCACAAAAGCGGAAGCGGGAGCCTTGCAAACGGGGCACTGAGCGGGGATCTCACCCTCAGCGATATAACCACAAACGGTGCAAACGTATTTCTTCATAAGAATTTACCTCCATTCGATCTGTTAAAAATGATACAGGACGGAAACCACCCGCCTGTTGCTTCTATGCTAAGCAGCCGCGCTGCCGGGTATAGAAAGAGCCATGGAAGGGGGCTTTGTGTACTTCCCTTTCCATGGCTCTATTATAGCGAATAGTTCCTAGTTAGTCAAGTATATTTTTAAGAATTATTCCTATTTATTAAAATCTGGCAGGATGCCCAAATTTCCTTACAGAAAACTGGACGTATTCCCGAGGATCAGACCTGCAGGTTGCCGCTGGTAGCAGCGTCAGAACCAGCGGTAGCGTCAAACTCGTAGTCATTGCCGGGCAGGATAGCGTTGAGCAGGATGCCTGCAATCGCAGCCACAGCCAGACCGGACAGGTTGATGGTGACGCTGCCAACGGTAAAGCCAACGCCGCCCACAGAGTTGAAGCCCAGTGCGCACACCAGAATGACGGCGGCAACGATCAGGTTGCGGCTGTTGGTGAAGTCCACGCGGTTCTCCACCACGTTGCGCACACCGATAGCGGAGATCATTCCGTACAGCACAAAGCTGATACCGCCGATGATGCCGGTGGGGATGGTGTTGATGACGGCCTCAAACTTGGGGCTGAAGCTCAGGATGATAGCCAGCACAGCGGCAATGCGGATGACCAGCGGGTCGTAGATCTTGCTCAGTGCCAGCACGCCGGTGTTCTCGCCGTAGGTGGTGTTGGCGGGGCCGCCCAGCAGACCAGCCATGGTGGTGGCCAGACCATCGCCCATCAGGGTGCGGTTCAGGCCGGGGTCATTGATATAGTTGTGGCCGACGGTAGCGCTGATAGCGGCAATATCGCCAACGTGCTCCATCATGGTAGCCAGTGCGATGGGGATAATGGTGAACAGCGCACTGATGAACTCCGGGCTGCCGTCAATGGCGAACAGTCCCATAGCATCCTTGTGCAGAGGGATGCCCAGCCAAGCGGCCTCGGAGATCTTCTGGAAGTCCACTGCGCCGGTGACCAGTGCCACTGCGTAGGAGACCAGCACACCGATGAGAATGGGCAGGATCTTGACCATACCCTTGCCCCAGATGTTGCACACGATGACAGTGCCCAGTGCCACAAAGGCCAGCAGCCAGTTGGACTGGCAGTTGGTGATAGCAGAGGGGGCAAGGATCAGACCGATGGAGATGATGATGGGGCCGGTGACCACCGGCGGGAAGAACTTCATGATGCGGCGGATGCCAAAGGTGGAGATCAGCAGGCTGGCCACCAGATAGACCAGACCCGAGAATGCAATGGCAGCGCAGGCATAAGGCAGCATCTTAGTGTTGGCAACGGTCAGGTTGCCATCGGCATCAGCCAGCATGGGAGCCACGATGGAGAAGCCGCCCAGATACGCAAAGGAGGAGCCGAGGAATGCCGGGACCTTCTTTTTGGTGATGAGGTGGAACAGCAGCGTGCCCAGACCGGCACACAGCAGAGTGGTGGAAACGCTCAGGCCTGTGAGCAGCGGCACCAGAACCGTTGCGCCAAACATGGCAAACATATGCTGCACACCCAGAATAAACATTCTGCCGGTGCCCAACTTTTTGGCATCGTATACGCCCTTGGAGTAATCGATCTTTTCGCTCATAGAAAACCTCCTATCCTGTTATTCCCAAAAAAAGAGGCATTGCCGTTGAAACAGCAGTGCCTCTGAATTTCAGGAACAAGACCTCCACACAAAAATGGGAAAGAAACCACTATGCAGTCGCTCGCGCTTGAACATTGTGCTCCTCCCCTTCTTTTTGTGTTCTTTCCAACAACCGGAACCGCTCCGGCAAGGCAGCAGCAACGCCGCAGCCTTTTTGTTAAGTATAGCAGATTTTGGGCTTTCCAGCAAGGTGTTGACAGCTTTTTCTTGCCGGTTACACTGTGCCGTGGGCTGCGGGGGTTGCGCTTTTGGACGGAATGCCCTATAATAGAGCCTGTTCTTATTTCCTACCATTATAATGTGTTGATATTACAGGAGGCTTTATGCTCTATCTGGATTATTCTGCCAACACCCCTGTGGACGAGGAGGTGCTGCAATGCTTCTGCGAAGCTGAGCGGCGCTACCCGGGCAACGCCAACGCCCACCATCAGGCAGGCACTACCGCAAAGGCTGCTATAAACGAGGCGACCGGCAGCATTGCCCGCTGTCTGGGCGCACCGCCTGCGGGCATCATCTATACCTCCGGTGCAAGCGAAGCCAACAACCTTGCCGTAAAGGGGCTGGCAGCGCTGGGAGGTGCAGCAGGCAGGCACATCCTCTCTACTCCGCTGGAGCATTCGTCCGTCAGCGGCAGTCTGGAGGCGCTGCAAAAGCAGGGGTACGAGGTGGAGCTGCTGGACATCCTGCCGGACGGCACGGTGGACCTCGCTGACCTGAAACAGCGGCTGCGCCCGGACACCGTTCTGGTTGCTGTGACCGCTGTGGACAGCGAGTTGGGTGTAGTACAGCCCATTGCAGAGATTGCAGAGCTTTTAAAGGCATACCCCAACTGCCATTTCCATGTGGACGCCACGCAGGCTGTGGGGAAAATTCCTGTGCAGTTTGAGGGCATGGACACCATGAGCCTGACAGCCCATAAGTTTTACGGGCTCAACGGCATCGGTGTGCTGGTAAAGCGGCTGGGGCTGGCACTGCCGCCCCTCATCCACGGCGGAGAGAGCACTACCCCCTACCGCAGCGGCACACCTACCGTAGCCCTTGCCTGCTCGCTGGCGCTGGCTTTGGAAAAGGCTACTGCGGAGCTGCCAGCCCGCGCCGCAACTGTGCGCAGCCTGAGCGACCGGCTGCGCACAGAGCTTTCCCGCTATCCAAAAGTACGCATCAACAGCCCGGCAAACGCTGTGCCGCATATCCTGAACCTGAGCGTGCAGGGCGTAAAGGGTACCGTGTTCCAGCGGGAGTTGGACACACGCGGGGTATGCGTCTCGGTCAAATCCGCCTGTTCGTCCGATGGGTTGCCTTCCCGCGCAGTGCTTGCAGTCAGTCAAGACCGGCGCAACGCCCTTTCCTCCTGGCGCATCAGCCTGAGCCACATTACCACAGAAGAGGAAGTGACCGTCTTTCTGCAGGCCTTTGCAGACTGCTATAACACCCTGACCCGGTAAAGGAGCTGTGAAACAAAGCCGTTTGTAGCTGCCATAAACAAACAAAAAGACCTTCCCGCTCTCCGGAACGGGAAGGTCTTTATAAATTGCTAATTAGCCTTGGAACTTACGTTCAAGGACAAAATCACTCAATGATCTTGCCAACAACGCCGGAACCAACGGTACGGCCACCCTCACGGATAGCGAAACGCAGGCCCTCTTCCATAG
>OKRZ01003010.1_pt1 | contig 11743 bp, 7 predicted proteins | sample 1601141 | NCBI WGS metagenome assembly OKRZ01 (sample SAMEA3541524, study PRJEB24748) | human gut metagenome | biome: human gut; feature: human-associated habitat; material: faeces | place: China | collected 2012
GATCAGAAAAGAAGAGATTTAATTTTAACGGTAAAGGATGTTGGATTTGCGCTTCGCAAAATGGGAGTTGAGACAGTTAACTTATTGTTACAGCCACAGTTAAAAGAATATATAGACGGATTAGTTGGAACGGAAAATTATTATGTAGCAGCTTATATGGGAGATATTTCATCTGAATTAAACCAAAAAGTTACGCTACAGATTTTTACGAATGAGAAGATATTGTGCTATTTGAGAATTTCTAATTCTTCTGAAGTTATTAATGTGATGAAGCACGAGATAGATATGATTGACTTTTTGCATGAAAAAGAAGTAGCAAACATTCCTGAAATAATAGATACGTCTATTATTGGGGATTTGCATATTTTTGCACAAAAAAGCGAGAAGAAACTTTCAGAAAAAGTTAAACTTGAATTTGATGATAGGCATATGAAGTGTCTTAAAGACATTATGGACAAAACAAAGATATTATGTAAATATGAGGAGACAGATTTATATAGATTAATTCAGAAATTAAAATCCGAAATAAAGACAAAGTTCCCGAAAAATGAGGGAATGATATTACAGCATTCAATTAGAATTATAGAAAACCAGCTTAAAGAAACAGAGGATTATTATGCGGTTAGTCACGGTGATTTTTCGCCTTGGAACATTTATTATAATAGCAAAAAAGAAGTGTGCATGTATGACTTTGAGTATGCGCATTATGAGATGCCTGAATACGTAGATGCATTTCATTATTTAACCAAAATGTCTTTATACGGTTTACAGAATGATGGCGACAAGACGATTGCCGTGTATGACAAATATAAAAAATTATTGTCACAGTACATAGATAAAGATACTGATTTTGTGTATTTATGTTATTTGATTGGCATAATCAGTTCTTATAGTACAAATGCGGCAGAAAAGTTTAGCATTTATGCATACAAATATTTAGATTGGATAGCAATTGTTTCTTATTTAAATAGTAGATTAGACTAATTGGGTTGAAAAATTAATTACAAATTATGAAAAGGAGAAAATAATGGGAGATAAGAATATTTTACTATTATTAGATAGGATGGAATTTTGTGCCCTAAATTCCACTGTATTAAGTTATGTCAAAAATATGGATAGGAATAAATTTCATTTTGATATATTAGTTGCAGCAAATCAATTAGGAAGTATGGAGAAGCAGTTTAGCAATGAAGGATGCAATGTATTCTGCTTATGTGCGAGTACTTCCGATAGAAAATTTAAAACTAAATTTGCAGAATTCATTCAGAAAAGAAATAAATACGATGTTGTACATTCTTTTTTGAAAAATGGAATGGTCGCTTTAGCTGTGGCAAAAGAAAATGAAATACCGGTAAGAATTATTAACTGTAGTGAAAATGACGTCGCTCATAATAGAAAAAATAATAAAAATGATGAAATCACACACATAGTCACAACAGGAAATAACAATCAATCGGATAATACAGCTGCATCCGGTAAAAAGAATGCTGATACGAATGAAATTAATTTGGATAATAATGGAAGTAAAAGTGTTAATCGGGAAATATCCGGAGTAGACCATGTTAACACAAATGCAGCAGTGACAAATGAAATCGATGAAGGTAATGAAGGCATAATGGTGCCGAATGAAAATAAAGAGGAAATTGTTTCTGTGAATAAGGCAGTTGATGTAATTGAATATGAGTTTAATTTAGATACTGCAAAAGAGTTTAGAAGTTCTCTTGGAATAGATGACAACCAGATTGTTTTTTTGCATATTGGAAATATAAGTGACCAATTTAATCAGAAATTTTCTATAGAAATATTTCGTGAATTAAGAGAAGTTAAAAATGCATGTCTTTTATTTATAGGTAATGAAGATAATAAGAAGGAAATAAATGAAATCAAATTCTTTAAAAAGTATGCTTCGAGATATGGATTTGAAGAAAGGTTGTATTTTCTTGGATCTATGGAAAACCTTGATAAAGCTTTATCGGCATCAGATATTATTCTGGCTCCATGGAAAAAGACAGCATTGTCAACAGCACTTTTGGCGGCACAGGCAAGTGGCGCTAAAATATTTGCATCAGATGTTTTAAGTGAAAAGATTAATGTTACGGATACAGTGCATTTTTTATCATTAAAAAAACCGGCACGTGCATGGGCGTGTGAGATTATGAATTTTATATTTAATGAAGATAAAAGAATTATAAGCACAAATAATCAGATAGAAAGCCGTAGGCATCTATCAGAGCATAATTGCAATATAATTTTAAGAAATGGATATGATATTATTGATAATCTAAAGAAGATAAATAGAATTTATGAACTATGAGACTAAAGTGGGATTTCTGAAATGTGTGATTAGAATAGGATCTCTGTAATTTGAGACTAAAGCAGGATTTCTGAAATGTAATTAAAAAATACGGCTGAATTTCAAAATAAAATTCAGCCGTATTTTTTGGAGATTCATAATAACTAAATCTCATATTACTATTAAAAAATCTAAAGCATCTAAGCTTTTATATTATCATTCTATAGCGATTAGTATTAAAAATTAGTCTGAAAGAGGAATTCCTCTGTGAGGTACAGATGTTGAGAAAACAATCTGAGTCTTTGTGCTTCCAAACTTCTGAAGTTCGCCGATAAAATGGTCAAGTTCTTCAGTGCTTTTAAACATTACTTCAATAAGCATTGCGTATTCTCCTGTTACGCAATTACATTCAATAACGTTATCACAGCTCTTTATGTATGGGTAGAAGTCTTTCTTCTGTCCCGGTTTTACTTCCAAATTAATAAATGCCTTAATATGATATCCTAATTCAGCAGGATTGATTATTGCATTGTAGCCTGTTATAATTCCGGCTTTCTCAAGACGTTCAATTCTTGCAGAAACTGCCGGGGATGAAAGAAACACCTGACTGGCTATTGCCTTAAGGGGGGTACGGGCATTTTCGTGAAGCAGTCTGATAATTTGTTCATCAATGTGATCAAGTTCATGTCTCATAGTAGTTCTCCTTTAATTTCATATTATTTTTCAGCCTGTTATTAATAAAGTTAAGTTTAAACTTTATTTTAACACAGATATTATAACACACACTTTATAAAAATTACAAAGGAAAATTTACTAAATAAAGAAAAAAGGAAGAAAAAGTTCATAAAAAAAGATCTAATAAAAAATAACTTAAAATAAAACAAATTAAAAAACTTTTTTAAGTAAAAATTTATGATGGAAATAAAACATATTTAATTAAGAAAGAAAACGTTCAAAAAAACTTTTGCACTTTTATTAGTGAAAATTTTATTGTGAAAAAATTAACAAAATACTTGATAAGTTTGAAATAAAATGATAATCTATTGAAATATTAATGGGGATTTGAAATAAAGTTTATTTTCTTAAATAAAAAATGTATATAAGTTAAATAAAACAAGTAAAAATACGATATAGTTAATTTTGTTAAATGCTGGAAATGATAAACTTTATTAGCCTCAAAATTATTAAAAGAAAAATTGAAAACAGGAGGAAATTTGAAATGGAGAATTTGGTTTATTTAGCTCCGATAGCAGGTGTTATTGCTTTAATTTTTGCAGCATACAAAGCAGTGGTTATTGGAAAAGCTAAACCTGGAAATGAAAGAATGGTAGAAATTTCAGACGCCATTGCAGAAGGTGCTAAAGCATTTTTATATTCAGAATATAAGGTTTTAGTTATTTTTGCGGCAGTGCTTTTTATAGTTATTGGATTTGGAGTTAGCTGGCTTACAGCCGTTTGTTTCTTAGTTGGAGCAGCTTTCTCAACTTTAGCAGGTTATTTTGGAATGACAGTTGCTACTAAGGCAAATGTTAGAACTGCAAATGCAGCTAAGGAAAGTGGTATGAATAAGGCTCTTTCAATTGCATTCTCAGGTGGTGCAGTTATGGGTCTTTGCGTTGTAGGTCTTGGTATTGTTGGACTTAGCGTTATTTTCATTGTGCTTAATGCTACAACAGGAATTACTTCTAATTCAGTTAGTATACTTACAGGATTTAGTTTAGGTGCTTCATCAATTGCTCTTTTTGCAAGAGTTGGTGGTGGTATCTATACAAAGGCAGCAGACGTTGGTGCTGACCTTGTTGGTAAAGTTGAAGCTGGTATTCCTGAAGATGATCCAAGAAACCCGGCAGTTATCGCTGATAACGTAGGTGACAATGTAGGTGACGTTGCAGGTATGGGTGCTGACTTATTTGAAAGTTATGTTGGTGCTTTAGTTTCAGCAGTTACATTAGGTATTGTTACAACATTGGGAGATGCTACATCATTTATGACAGCTCTTTTCCCACTTGTTATTGCAGCAATCGGTATTCTTGCTTCTGTAATCGCAACTTTCTTTGTTAGAGGTAAAGAAGGTTCTGATCCTCAGAAGGCTTTAAATGCAGGCGAATATACAGCTACAGTTTTAGTTATTATTGCATCAGCAATTTTAAGCAAAGTATTTTTCGGTGGATTCGATGCATTTATCGCAATTATTTCAGGTCTTATCGTTGGTACTATTATTGGTAAAGTTACAGAAATGTATACTTCAGAAAAATATAAGAGTGTTAAAGAAATCGCTGAAAGCTCTCAGACAGGTTCAGCAACAAATATTATCAGCGGTTTATCAGTTGGTATGAAATCAACATTTATTCCTATCATCATCGTTGCAATCGGTATTTTAGTTGCTTTCCATTTTGCTGGAATGTATGGTATCGCTCTTGCAGCAGTTGGTATGCTTTCAACAACAGGTATGACAATCGCAGTTGATGCTTATGGTCCAATTGCTGATAATGCAGGTGGTATTGCAGAAATGTCAGAACTTGATGAAAGCGTTAGAGATATTACAGATAAATTAGATGCAGTTGGTAACACAACAGCAGCAATTGGTAAAGGTTTTGCCATTGGTTCAGCAGCACTTACAGCTTTATCATTATTTGTTTCATTTGCTGAAACAGCAGGCATTACAAAAGAAGGAATTAACATCCTTGATGCTCCTGTAGTTGCAGGTTTATTCATTGGTGGTATGCTTCCATTTATGTTCTCAGCTTTAACAATGTCTTCAGTTGGTAAGGCAGCAAATAAGATGATTGAAGAAGTTCGTCGTCAGTTCAAAGAAAAACCGGGAATCCTTAAAGGAACAGAAAAACCTGACTATAAGACATGTGTTGGTATTTCAACACAGGCAGCTTTACATGAAATGATTATTCCGGGTGTTATGGCAGTAGTAGCACCATTATTAATCGGATTCTTACTCGGCGTAGAAGCTCTTGGTGGTATGCTTGCAGGTGCACTTGTAAGTGGTGTTATGATGGCTATCTTCATGGCAAACGCAGGTGGTGCTTGGGATAACGCTAAGAAGTATATCGAAGGTGGTTTCGCAGGCGGAAAAGGAAGCGATGCTCATAAGGCAGCAGTTGTTGGTGATACAGTAGGTGATCCGTTCAAGGATACATCAGGACCATCAATCAATATCTTAATCAAATTAATGACAATTGTTTCACTTGTATTTGCAGCAGTAATTGCTCAGTACGGCGGAATTTTATTCTAAAGACAATAAAATTAAAATATGGTTACAAACTATTATTAGTTTTAACAATACATTATTTCCTATAGGGAAAATCTTATAACTTTAGTATTACGAAAAAACAGAGGATGCGAGTTTATAACTTCGCATCCTCTGTTTTTTAGGGCTTAGACATGTGAAACAAAATAAAATATCCATTTCTCCTAAAAGTTGATACCTAATATATAGAAAATTAAATGGCAGTTTGCACCTTGTAGAAAGTGACACAAATATACTAAACAACATAAATTAGTATAAGTGGAATTTAGAAAGAGGTACCGTATGCAGATATATGTTGTGAAACCACTGGATACAGTTGATAGCATTGCAAATAAATTTGGAACACCGGTAGAAGAAATAATATTTGCAAATCAGCTTATTTATCCGTATAAATTAGCAGTTGGGCAGGCTCTTTTAGTTGAATTTCGACCAAATCAGTATAGAACAAGAAGAGTAATAAATGGCTATGCGTATCCTTTTATAAGTAATTATGTGTTGAGAGTAACTTTGCCGTATTTGTCAGGATTATATATTTTTTCGTATGGATTTACTAAGGAAGGGGAAGTTGTGTCTCCGGCTTTAGATGACCAGTGGATGATAAATGAAGCCTATGAAAATGATACCAAGCCTGTACTTACGCTTACTCCATTTGATGAAAATGGAGTATTTAGCAATAATTTGATTACAGCTCTAGTTAATAATGAGCAGGCAATTGAAAACCTGATAGGCAATTTGATTTATTTAATGAATGAAAAGGGCTTTGCAGGGCTTGATATAGATTTTGAATATATTTATAAAGAAGACAGAGATGCCTTCACAAGTTTTGTTGCAGAATGTACAAGACGAATGAATGAGTATGGAATTTGGGTGTCAGTGGCACTTGCACCAAAGACGTCATCTGACCAGAAAGGTTTGCTATATGAAGGAAAAGATTATGGTGGACTTGGTGCTGCCGCAAATTCAGTCCTTTTGATGACATACGAATGGGGTTATACTTATAGTTCACCAATGGCGGTGGCGCCAATTAATAAAGTCAGACAGGTAATTGAATATGCACTTTCACAAATTCCTGAGGCAAAAATCGATATGGGAATACCAAACTACGGCTATGATTGGACTTTGCCATATGAAAAAGGTGTGACTAAAGCTAAGACAATTGGAAATGTTGAGGCAATTCAACTAGCAATTAATAATGGCGCTACAGTACAATATGATAATGTGGCACAAACTCCATTTTTTAATTACACAATCGGAAATGAAATACATGAGGTATGGTTTGAAGATGTAAGGAGCATAAATGCAAAATTAAATTTAATTGATGAATACAATCTTAGGGGGGCAGCTTATTGGCAGATAATGAGATTGTTTAGGGCAAACTGGCTGCTTGTTGAAAGTAAGTTTGAGGTAAAATAAAAACTAAAATAGTAGTCTTTTTTTGTTTGCTACAGATATTAATACGTAGTATAATCTTTTTTATTAGTGAAAATTATTATGCTCTTAAAAATGAGATTAAGTAATAGGGCAGATGATTCCTTATTTAATGCAGGCAAAAAAATAGTTGTTTAATATAAGGAATGGTATTTTTTAATAATTAAGCGGAAAGGAAATACAGTTTAAAGAGATGAATGTGTTTATTAATTGTCTGGTATTCTTTTTTATTTATGCTTTTCTTGGATGGTGCGTTGAAGTTTCGTTTGTTGCAATTACAAGGGGAAAAGTAGTAAACAGAGGATTTTTGAATGGACCTGTTTGCCCGATTTATGGAGTTGGGATGGTTGGAATCCTATATGCACTAGAACCACTTAAGGATAATGCAATTGTGTTATTTATAGGTGGTGTGGTAATTTGTTCAGTGCTAGAATTATTTACCGGTTGGATTTTGGATAAAATATTCCGTATGAGATGGTGGGATTATTCAGAAAATAGATTTAATATAGGTGGTTATATTTGCCTGGAGTTTAGCATAAAGTGGGGTCTTGGAAGTATGATTATGGTTAACATGATTCATCCAATGATTTATGGTGTGGTAAGTAAGATTCCGCTTATGGTAATATATGCTTTGTTAGTAATATTTGCGATAGCATTTATTATTGATATAATTGTAACTGTTAAGGAAATTGTAGGATTTAAGAAGAGTCTTGGACAGCTTGAAAAAATTGCTGACGGCCTTAAAGATATTGGAGATCAGCTTAAAGATGTGGTTGGAAATTCAGCAATTACTGTTTCTGAAAAAACAGAAGAAGGCAAGGAAAAACTTGCAGAAGCGACGGCTGAAAGCCGCGTGAAGATTGCAGAAGCAACAGCTAATAGTAAGGAAAAGATTGCAGAAGCAACAGCTAATAGTAAGGAAAAGATTGCAGAAGCAACAGCAAGTAGTCGTGAAAAGATTGCAGAAGCAACAGCAAGTAGTCGTGAAAAAATCGCAGAAGCAACAGCAAGTAGTCGTGAAAAAATCGCAGAAGCAACAGTTAACAGCCGTGAGAAAATTGCGAGTGCATATGAGACAAGCATTGTTGAATTAAAGAAACAGAAATTAGAAATGGAAGCTAAATATGCAGCTATGCTTCTTAAAGCACAGAAATTAGGAAAAAGACAGGTTAAAGCGTTTCCAAAACTTAGAGTTAGCGGCTCGACAGTTAGTGTCAGAGAAAGACTTACTGATTTAGGAAACAAGTTTGCTAGGAAATAACTTGCTGATATTATAAATATTCAATATAAAAACATAACAAAAATAATACAAAGACATAACATTAGGAGGAGAACATGAACATTAAAGGACAGTCATTTTTAAAATTATTGGATTTTACACCAAAACAGATTGGGGAATTTATTGATTTGGCAGCGCAGTTAAAGGCAAAAAAGAAAGCCGGAGAACTCGTTGATGTATTAAAAGAAAAGAATATAGCAATTATATTTGAAAAAACAAGTACAAGAACAAGATGCTCTTTTGAAGTTGCAGCTCATGATTTAGGAATGGGAGTTACATATTTAGACCCAACAGGTTCACAGATTGGTAAGAAAGAAAGCATTAAAGATACTGCAAGAGTATTAGGAAGAATGTTTGACGGTATTGAATATAGAGGATTTGAGCAGGAAATTGTTGAACAACTGTCAGAGTATGCAGGAGTTCCTGTATGGAATGGGCTTACAAATGAATTTCATCCAACACAGATTTTAGCAGATTTTCTTACATTAAAAGAAAAATTTGGAAAATTAGAAGGACTTAAATTTGTATACATGGGCGATGCACGTTATAACATGGGAAATTCGCTCATGGTCGGATGCGCAAAAATGGGAATGCATTTTGTAGCATGTGCTCCAAAAAAATATTGGCCGGCACAGGAACTTATTGATGAATGTCAGGCAGTTGCTAAAGAAACAGGAGCAATTTTGGAATTTATTGAAGATCCTATGGTTGCGACTAAAGATGCAAATGCAATTTATACTGATGTTTGGGTTTCAATGGGTGAGCCTGATGAAGTATGGGAAGAACGTATTAACGACTTACTTCCATACAGAGTTACAATGGACTTGATTAACAATGCTGATAAAGATGTTGTATTCATGCATTGTCTCCCTGCATTCCATGATTTAGACACAAAGATTGGCAAGCAGATTTATGAAAAATTTGGACTTACGGAAATGGAAGTTACAGATGAAGTATTTGAATCAAAACATTCAGTAGTATTTGATGAAGCTGAAAATAGAATGCACACAATAAAGGCTGTAATGGCAGCTACACTTGGTGCAAAATTTTAGTAAGAATGTGCCTGAAAAAATATAAAAATTTAACAGCACAATTATGGCAAATGTAACAACTCGAGTGGGATAACCTGCTCGAGTTGTTTATCAATAGGAATGGAGAAGTGAATGAGATTTTTACATCTTGCGGATTTGCATATTGGGAAAAGAGTAAATGGATTTTCCATGATAGAGGATCAAAAATTTGTTTTTGAACAGGTTTATAATGTAATAGAAAATGAAAAGATAGATGGAATTATTATGGCGGGGGATATTTACGATAAGCCGGTTCCGTCTGCGGAGGCAGTTAAGTTATTTGACGAAATGTTGACAAGACTCGTGTCTATCAATTTGCCGATTTTTGTAATAAGCGGAAATCATGACAGTGCTGAGAGAATAGGATTTGGTTCAGATATACTGTCAGCGGCAAAAGTTTATATGTCGAGAGTCTACAATGGCAATTTGCAAAAAATAGAATTAGAAGATGACTATGGCAAAATAAATGTTTATTTATTGCCATTCATAAAGCCGGCAACGGTAAAAAATATTTATAAAGAGGCTGAAATTAAAGACTATGATGACGCATTAGCGTACGTTTTAAGTCAGGAAAAAATTGATGAAACAAAGAGAAATGTGATTGTGTCACACCAGTTTGTTACAGGTGCGATGAGAAGCGAATCAGAAGAAGTTTCAGTTGGCGGACTTGATAATGTTAGCGTTGAAAATTATGAAGCATTTGATTATGTTGCGTTAGGACACATTCATAGAGCTCAGCAAATGGGCAGGGAAAGTGCACGTTATGCAGGAACATTGCTTAAGTATTCATTCTCAGAAGAAAAACATAATAAGTCAATGACGATTGTTGATTTAAAAGAAAAAGGAAATATAGAAATTAAAGAAATTCCCGTAAAGCCGTTACATGATTTAAAGACAATTAAAGGAAAGTTCAGCAAAATAACAAGTGAAGAGTTTTACAAAGAATTAAAAAAAGAAGACTATTACAGAGCAGTGCTTACAGATGAAGATGATATTTTGAATGCAATAGGAAAATTAAAAAGCATTTATCCAAATCTGATGAGCATGGAATATGACAATACGCGAACACGTTCATATTCTGTTGTTGATAATGTTGAAACAGGAGAGGCTAAATCTCCATTGGATTATTTTGAGGAATTTTTTGAAAAACAGAATGGACGGAAAATGTCAGAAAAGCAAAGGAATTACCTGTTGGAAATTTTAGGAGAAGCAAGGGAGGAAAGCCATGAGACCAATTAAATTAGTTATGTGTGGTTTTGGACCTTATGCAGACAAAACCGTAGTTGATTTTACATTATTAGGTGAAAGCGGATTGTATTTGATTACAGGTGATACAGGAGCCGGAAAGACGACTATATTTGATGCAATTTCATATGCTCTTTATGGAGAGGCAAGCGGACAGGTAAGAGAAGTGAAATCTCTTAGAAGCAAATATGCTGATGATGAAACGGAAAGCTATGTTGAATTAGAATTTGAATATAGAGATGAAAAATATAAAATCAGAAGAATTCCTGAATATATGCGTAAAGCAAAACGTGGGGACAAACTGGTTGTACAGAAGGAAGAGGCAGAATTATATTTTCTTACTAAGGACAGAGAACCAATTATAAATAAAAAGAATGTAAATGATGCAGTTACAGAAATTATAGGACTAGATAGAGGACAATTCTCTCAGATTGCCATGATTGCACAGGGAGATTTTATGAAAGTTCTGCTTACGGGAACTGATGAACGTAGTAAAATTTTAAGAAAGATATTTAATACAAATGAATATCTTGATTTACAGGAAAAATTAAAAAGAAAAAAGAATGAACTTAAGTTTAAGTATCAGGATATTGAGAAGTCAATCAAAAATTACATTGCAAGTGTTCAGTGTGGCAATGATGAAAATGATAAAGAAAAATTAAAACAGATTATTGATGACAACACATTTTGGAAGACAGAAGATATTAATAATTTTATTTTAGAACTTATTAATAAAGACAAAGATTTGTTAAAAACTTTAGAAAAAAATAAAAAAGAAGTTAATAAGAATCTTGAAAAAATTAATGAGACAATTGGTAAAACAGAAACTGTTTTGGCAGGTATGAAAAACATTGAAAATAATGAAAATGAACTTGCTAAAGTATTAGAAGTTATGCCGAAGCTCTTAGAAGATTATAATTTGCAAAAAGAGACGGAAAGTGAACGCGAAAAGCTTGCAACTGAAATCGAGATAGAAAAACAAAAACTTGAAAGCTACAATGAACTTACTAAAGAACTTGAAAGTTTACATAACAGACAGGTAAATTTGATAAAATTAACAAATAAAGAAACTAAAATTAAAGACGATGTAGAAAATAATGAAAATAGTATTTTGATTTCTGAAAAAAGGCTTGAAGAAATAAAAGGCTGCGAAGTTGAATTTGAAA
>OKRZ01003014.1_pt1 | contig 11734 bp, 8 predicted proteins | sample 1601141 | NCBI WGS metagenome assembly OKRZ01 (sample SAMEA3541524, study PRJEB24748) | human gut metagenome | biome: human gut; feature: human-associated habitat; material: faeces | place: China | collected 2012
AACTGGAAGAAACGCAGTTGACTTCTATCGCATTATCTGTATTCGTGACGAATCTGTTCAGGATTCAGAGGCGAATACTTTGTGCTCTTTTGCATCTGTTCCAATTCTGTCATGACTGGAACAGATGCAAGAGTTGGAAGTTGCAGATATCTGCTTAATCAGCAAACACTAATTGAACGTTAAAATCTCCTATGTTTCAAAAGGTTGGGGCTATCGGTTAATACCGATTTTTAGGATCTAAATCTTATTTGCCCCTTTTTTTGTTAATAGCATTATTCATAAATAAACTCCGTCCTACAATACAATTTAAATATAATCTTTTTTACACATTTAAAAACTGATCTCTGTAGGCCTTAGGGCTCATACCTGTGTTTTTCTTAAATATTACAGAAAAATAAGCGGGGTCGTGAATTCCAACAGTTTCAGAAATCTCAAAAGTTTTCAAGTTAGAAGTGGCAAGAAGTTCCTTAGCTTTGTTAATTCGAAGATTAGTAATATAGCTAATTACGGAATCGCCACATTCTTTCTTAAAAGTTCTACTAAAGTAGGATTTGTTAATATGAACATGTTGGGCAATCTGTTCAAGAGATAAATCATCTTCTAAATGTTCTTTTATATAATTTAAAGACTCTTCAATAAAAGAGCTATATTTCCTAACTGAATGTGTTAACTGAATCTGCAAATCATTAATCATATTTAAAACTATGGACTTTAGCAATAAAAATATTAGGACTTTCAGTTAACATTTTTAAATATTTTTCATCCATAGGAATATTATAAGTGCTCATAACTAATCTATATGAAATTAAGTATATTTGAGTACAAATATTTTTAACAGAAGCTTCATCGGTAAAATTACTTTGCAAATTACTAAAAAGTGTAGACACAACGTCTTTTGCAGCCTTAAAATTCAACTGAAAAATAGCTGTTTCATATTCGTGAAGGCGTACGGAAATATCAACAGGAAAAATATTTCTATTGGCAATATAATCTTTTGAAAAAGCAATTATATGCGAAGATGAATAGAAATTAAGCGATAATGCCGTAATAGCTTCTGAAGCAGCCTTGGAAAAATGTCTGGCTGTAGAATGGTGGGCACTGATACCGATATCAAGTTGTTTGTCGTATTGTTCTTGAAATAAGTTTTCAATATCCTTACAATCTTCAACAATAGGCTCGATGTAAGAATTCTGATCACAAAAATATGCAGTAAGAACAATATTATTATATCTAAAACAATGACTTTCGATCTGCTGGTCTTTAATGATAGCTTTAAGTTTGTTAAAATCATTGAAATCTTTAGGTAACCGAAAAGCAGCTACATAAAAATGACTAAAATCCAAGTTAAAAGAGTCAATCTTTTTTTGTGTATTCTCGTCTATAATATTAGAATCAGTTAACTGTTGGAATAATTGATCCTTAAGGAAAGCAAGTTCGCTTTCCTTAATTTGCGTATTGGACTTAGATGTTACAATCTTCTCACAAACTTCCTTAACAGCAGTAATAATCTGATCTTTAGATACAGGCTTTAATAAATACTGTGAAACATGATATTGTATTGCAGAACGTGCATACTCAAATTCAGAATATCCTGATAAAATAATTACGGCAACATCAGGATGATTCTCGTAAATATACTTTGCCAGGCCAATTCCGTCCAAAAGAGGCATTTTAACGTCGGTTAAAATAATATTAATGACATTTTCATTTATTTTTGCAATTGCATCTTCGCCGTTGTTGGCAGTTGCAACAACCTTGCAATCATAATCTTCCCATTTAATGTGTTCGGATAAGCCCTTTCTGATAGGGGCTTCATCATCAACAATTAATAAATTAAAACTCATAAAAAATATCCTTTCTTAAGTGACTTTTTGACTAAATTCTCAAATCTGTAAAAAGAATTTATAATGGTATTTTAAAAGATATAGTAGTGCGTATTTTAGGAATGCTTTCTATGTGCAGTACAGAATCTTCTCCATACATAAGGAAAAGTCGTCTATTAAGATTCTTAAGTCCAATATGCGGACGTGAACCTATAACTGCAGAAGTTGTTCCCTTGGAAGCAACGTTAATATCAAAATTTGGAATCTTTTCGAATCCAATTCCATCGTCAGTAATATTTATTAGTAAAAATTTATTTTCGTTATCTCTCTTAATGCTAATAGTCAGATGACCGTTAGTATCCTTAGGCTCCAAACCGTGAACGTAAGCATTTTCAACAAGTGTCTGAACACAAAAACAAGGAATATTAATATCATCCAAATTATCATCTATATCAAAATTAACACTAATTTTATCCTCAAAACGCATCTGTTGTAAGTAAATATAAAACTTAACGAATTTAAGTTCCTCAGCAATTGAAATATACTGAGAATTTCTATAAGCAGTAGTAGCTTTGAAAATCTCACCAATAGCAATAGCCATCTGATAAAGTTCAGTGTTGTCAGACATTTCTGCTTTCCAAGTCAGAGTGTTTAGAACATTAAAAATAAAATGCGGATTAAGCTGTGACTGTAAAGCTTTAATCTCTGCTGTTTTGAGAGAAATGTTCTGCTCTAACACATTGTTGTGATAGGAATGAATCTGGTCAAGCATATCGTTAATGGCAACCTGAAGATAGTAGAATTCTTCATATTCTTCAAGACCTGTAACCTTCTCGGAATAATTGCCATTAGAAATCTGTTTAATACTGTTAATCATAGTGCCGATAGGTCTTGTAATATATCTACTTATGGCAAAGGCAATCATAACAACCAAAACAACGATTAAAATAACAACTATAATATAAGAGTTCAAAACTTCATTAACCTGCCGGCTAATCTGTGATTTTGGAGCCATAATAGTTGCAGAAATATCTACTTTTCTAAGTTTATTGGACAAAGTCAGATAATCCATAGATTGAAAATTAACTTGATGAAAAACAGTGTCATTATAGTAGTCCAAAGATTCTTTTAAATTCTCAATATTCTCTTTAGATTTATCATCGTAGTTATAATCAGAAATAGTTTCGAAATTGTTATTATACATAAGAATATGCCAGCCTTTAGTTATGTTCCGGGTAAGCATATTAACCCATTCTTTCTGATTAATGGTAATAATCATAGTTCCTATAACTTCGCCGGAACTTATATTATAAATTGTTCTGACAAAATAAAGGTCATTAGAAGTATCCAAAGTATGAAGTGTTAGTGTAGGAGAAGGCTCAGTAAGATTTCTGTATACGGCAGCATTTTCTTCTGTTGTTATAATATTATCTTCCTTAGATACATAAAACTTCTTATTATTATTAGTATATACATAAACCGACCTTAAATAATTTTTCTCCCAAATATTATTAAGAATAAGAATTGAGGTCATTTGCTTCTCAGCAGCAATATAGTCGGATGGCTTTTTTGATGAACTTGTCATAAAGCCATAGATAGTATCGTTTGAAATCAAAAGTCGGTATATAGAATCAATACTATCAATATTGTCAGAAAGAGCATTCATGGTAATATTACTCTCCTGAAACATCTGGTCTCTGTAATGTACAGTCAATTCCATATCGGCTTTATAATAAAAAAGCATTGTACTAATAACCAAAGCAACGGTTATGACAAGAATAATAAGAAGAGAAGTTTGTACTGTAAGACTCTTTCGCTTATTTAAAAATCTGTTAAACATAAACTAGCCCTCGCCTTCTAAAAGCGTGTCATACATAAAAAATGACATAAATTGTTACCATTATTTCTATATGGAGTATAGCATATTTGAGTAAAAAATTGATAAATTATACCAAATTAATAAAAAAAGTAAATTATTTCAAAAGTTTTGTAAAAAAATTCTGCAAAATAATAAAAACTGCTCAAGTATATTTGTATTAATTAACAATTATAACAAAGAAAAAAGTGCTTTTTATGAAAAATAAGAAATTTTTAACAGTGATTCTTACAGCGGCAATGGTTGTGGGAGGCATCAAATGGTAATAAGTATAGATACGTCAGAGTAATATTGACAGGAATTGCATATCACAGCGTATATAGGCGTGTTAATCTATGGTTATGTCCTATTTTGCATAATTTACACTGCATTATGTACAAAAAAATATAAAAAATACAAATTATTATGTCAAAATAATCAAAAGTTTTGTAAAAATATTCTATTCATTAAAGAATTAAAGTCTATATAATGTTAAATATAAACAAAAGAGTAAACGACACATAAAATCAGGAGGTAGAATTAATGAGAAAGAAATTATTAAGTGTTGCCCTTTGTGCAACAATGGTAGCCGGTCTTTTCGCTGGCTGTGGAAGCTCTTCAAACACATCTAAGAAGGATGATGCTAAATCAGCAGATGGAAAAATCACATTAAACGTAATCAACTATCACGTTGGTACAGACTATGCAGCAGATTATTATGAATATTTATTTGATGCATTTAAGAAAACTGAAGAAGGAAAGAATGTAGAATTCAAATTCGAAGAAATTCCTACTACAGATGCTTACAACCAGAAGATTAAATTATTAATCTCAAGTGGTGATCTTCCTGACATCGTATTAAACGGTGGTAACAACATTACAGCATTAGCTGCTAAGTCAGGAAAGGTTACAGATATAACAGAATACCTTGACGATGATCCAGACTGGAAAGCAATGTTCAGCGATCAGGATCTTGAATTCAACTCATATGAAGGAAAGATTTACGGTATTCCGGTATCAAAAGAAATTTCATACATTTACTACAACAAAGACTTATTTAAGAAAGCAGGACTTGAAGCTCCTGACGTAGCTTATGAAACATGGGATGATTTCTACAAAGCTTGTGATACATTAAAAGCTAAAGGAATTACTCCGGTAAGTATGGATACAGCAGACCTTGGTTGGTTATCTAACCTTTGGTATAGTGGTTTAATTGGTACAGCTGGTGAAGAAGGAAACAAGTTCATGAACACAATGTACCCAACAGACTATACATCAGACTTAGTTGTAAACGCAACAGAACAGTTACAGAAGATGTTAAAGAACTACACAACATCAGATGCAGCAGGTGGAAAGTATGACACAATGGCAACACACTTCTTCAACAGCGAAGTAGCAATGCTTCCTAACGGACCTTGGATGATTCCTGATTTCAAGAGCACAGACAAAGCTCCTGAAGGTTTCTATGACAAAGTTGGTATTATGCTTCTTCCTGGTTCAGGTATGGAAAGCGTTCCAACACCTGGTGACATGGTAGGTACAAAGGATCCTGAAAAGGTTAAAGCAGCAGTTGCATTCCTTAAGTTTGAAACATCAGCAGAAAATCAGCTTAAAGCTTTAGAAATGGCAGGATTACAGCCAGTATCAAGCAATATCGAAGTTCCAGACAGCTTAAAAGAATCAGACCCATTAATGGCAGAAGTATTAGATATTCAGTCAAAGGCTAAATATACATATGGTCAGAACCAGGCATATTGGTATCAGAACGTAATTGATACATTCTCAACACAGTTGCCAGAACTTGCATATGGTAACATGACAGCAAAAGAATTTTGCCAGAAGTTAACTGATGCAGCTAAGAAAAACTAGAGCAAATTGATGATGGGTGCTGCACTAGAAAATAGTGCAGCGCTCTTTTTTGAAAGGAAATAGGAAAAATATGAGCACAAGAGGAAAAAAAGGTTGGATATTAGCATTCTCATTACCTTGTTTAGTACTGTTTTGTTTAGTATATGCCATTCCATTTGTAATGGTTATCACTACTTCATTTTGTGATTACTCACTTACACAGTCACCGGTATTTGAAGGCTTAAAGAATTTCAAGACAATATTTGCAGATCCTGATTTTTCAGTATCTATAGTTAACACTTTGAAGTGGGTATTAATTCAGTCAACACTTCATGTAGGATTTGGTTTCGTTATGGCACTTATCTTACGTAGAAAACCAAAGGGATGGAAATTTGTAAGAGTTGCATATGTTATTCCTAACATTATCCCAACGGCAGCAACAGCAGTTATGTTCTCATTATTATTAAACCCATCTTTTGGTATAATCAAGATTATTTATGAAAAGTTCGGACTTGACACATCTCAGGTGTTAAACTTATTCGGTAACTCAAAATATGCATTTATTACAGTGACAGCAACTTGGGTATTTTACTCAGGATTTAATATGTTAATCTTCATGGGTGAAATGGGAGCTATAAGCCCTGACATTTACGAAGCGGCAATGATAGACGGTGCTACACCTACACAGGCAGACAGATATATCACAATTCCATTGATGAAGAACGCATTTGGTACTTGTGTAATATTAGCATCAGTAGCCATGGTATCACAGTTCGATATTATTTATATGACGACTAAGGGTGGTCCCGGCAATGCAACACTTAACTTACCGACATACTTATACAAGATTATTACTCTTGAAAATAACTATGGTAAGGCTAACGCAGTAGGTGTCATCCAGATTGCGTTAGGATTAGTATTAGTTATCTTAATTCAGAAATTATTTAATCAGAAACAGGAAATGAAGGAGGTATAAAAACATGGCTAAGAAGAAAAAAGACATACCAATGCCTATGCAGCTTGGTTCAGTAAAGAAACAGCCAGCAGGAATAAAAATAGTTTGCAGAATTTTAAAATATCTCTTTCTTGCTTTGATTGTTGCTATTTCAATAGGCCCCATTATTTGGGCTGGTTTAAGTTCATTTAAAACATATGCAGAAATTAATACATCTGCAATTGCACTTCCAAAATCATTTAACTTTAAGAACTATGCGGATGCATTTAAATATGCACCTATTCAGAAATATTTCTTAAACAGTATCATTATTGTATTAGTCAGCGTAGCTGTTACAGTTTGCTTCGTAGCAATGTGTGCATACGTTGTAGCAAGATATAACTTTAAGTTGAAAACAATCTTAGTGCTTTTAATTTCGGCATCATTGATGCTTCCAGTACAGGCTATATCACAGCCATTGTTTGCAATTTTCAAGACATTAGGTTTATACGATACAAAACTTGGACTGATTATCGTGTATGCGGCAATGGGTATTCCAATGTCATTCTTCGTAATGGTAAGTTACTACAAGACTATTCCTGTGGCACTTGAAGAATCAGCATATATCGATGGTGCAACATTTATTCAGTCATTTACAAAGATCATTTTACCATTAGCTAAGCCTGGTTTGGCAACAATCGCAATGTTACAGTTTATTAATACATGGAACGAATTCTACTTCGCATTAATGCTTACAAGTGGTGACACAGCCAGAACAGTTCCAATCGCACTTAACTATTACTTAGGAACATTTGCTAATAACTACTCAGCACTGTTTGCTGCGGTAATAATTACGGTTCTTCCAACAATTATTATCTTCATTATCTTACAGAAGCAGGTTATGGAAAGTATGACAGCAGGTGCTGTAAAGGGTTAAAGAAAGGAATAGAGAATGGAAAAGAATACATATCCGGTAGAAGAATGGAAAGTTACTGAAGAAAAGTTTGTTAAAGAATGGAATTATAGAAACGAGACAACATTTGCACTTTCAAACGGCTACATTGGTACTCGTGGTACATTTGACGAAGGATATCCTTTTTCGGTAGATGAAGGACTAGAAGGAAACTTTATTAATGGCTTTTATGAAAGTGAACACATTATGTATGGTGAGTGGAACTTCGGTTTTCCTGAAAAGAGCCAGTCATTACTTAATTTACCTAATTTAAAAAAGACTACTATTGAAATAAATGGTGAAATGTTCGATTTAAGAACAGGAGAAATAGTTGAATACAGCAGAAGCCTTCTTATGAATGAAGGCACTGTTGTAAGAAACGTAGTTTGGAAATCACCTAAGGGCAGGGAAGTTAAAGCAACATTTAAGAGATTGGTTTCTCTTGCTGACAAGAACATTATGGCTATTCAGATTAAGGTTACACCTATTAATTTTGAAGGCACTGTTAAGTTTAATTCGTATATTGAAGCAGGTGTTGAAAACCACACAAGAAAGACTAATCCTTTAATTGATTACGGTCCATATGGTAAGCATCTTATAGTTCGCAAAGTGGAAGCTGATAATGATTACGTGCTTTATGAAGGTGAAACTAAGAACACTAAATTTGGAATATCTTGTGGTAGTGCTGTTGTTACAGAAGGTCATATGACGGAATGTGTTATCGGAGAAGAAGATGGACATACTTCTTATGAAATTTATGCAGAAGAAGGTAAGGAAGTATCATTTGAAAAAATGATTGCTTACACTTCAGAACTTGATATGCCTAGAGAAGAAATTCTTCCATTTATTAGAGCTAAGCTTTCAGAAGCTAAATTATTAGGTTATGACAAATACGAAGAACTTCAGAAAGAAAAGATGGATGAATTCTGGAGCAAGGCTGATATTAAGATTGAAGGCGATAGTGGATTACAGCAGGGTATCAGATTTAACTTATTCCATATTATGCAGTCTGCAGGCCGTGATGGCAGAACAGGTATGGGGGCTAAAGGTCTTAGTGGTGAGGGGTATGAAGGTCATTATTTTTGGGATACGGAAATGTATGTACTTCCTGTATTTGTTTATACAGATTCAGAACTGGCTAAGCAGTTATTAAATTACAGATATGACACACTTAATCAGGCAAGAGACAGAGCTAAGATATTAGGTCATATGAAAGGCGCATTATATCCATGGAGAACTATCAATGGTGAAGAAGCATCAACATATTTCCCACTTGGAACAGCTCAGTATCATATTAATGCAGATATTGCATATGCATTTAAGCTCTATCTTGATATTACAGGTGATGATCAGTACTTAATTGACAAGGCTGCAGAAGTATTGGTTGAAACTGCAAGAGTTTGGGCAGACGTAGGATGTTTTGCAGAATGCAAGGATAACAAGTATTGTATTTGTGCGGTAACAGGTCCTGATGAATACAATGCAATCGTGGATAACAACTTCTATACTAATTTAATGGCAAGAGAAAACATTCGCAGTGCAATGTGGGCATTAGATAGAATGAAGAATCTTGACAAAAATGCATACAACAAGTTAGTTGAAAAGTTAGAACTTGAAGACGAAGAGTTGGAATACTGGGAAAAGATTATTAACAACATGTATTTCCCATTTGATGAAAAATTACAGATTTATCCACAGGATGATGGTTTCTTAATGAGAAAACCTTGGGATGAATCAAAGATTCCTGAAGAAAAAAGACATTTATTATATGAAAATTATCATCCATTGTTTGTTTACAGACAGAGAATGGCAAAACAGGCTGATGCAATCCTTGGAATGTTACTTCACAGTAACTTCTTTACAGAAGAAGAGCTTAAGAGAAACTACGATTTCTATCAGACAGTTACACTTCATCATTCATCATTGTCTACGTGTATTTTTGGAATTCTTGCAAGTCAGATTGGATACGATGAAGAAGCTTACAAGTATTTCTCACAGTCAGCAAGAATGGATCTTGATGATATGCATGATAATTTTTATGCAGGAATTCATGCCGCTAACATGGCAGGAACATGGCAGGGTATTGTATTTGGTTTTGCAGGTGTTCGTTCTAACACAGGAGAACTTACAATTCATCCAAAACTTCCTGAACAGTGGAAGTCATACGAATTCTGTGTTGAATATCATGGTAGCGATATGAGAATCAAAATTGAACAGGGAAAGGTTACATATAAATTACTTAATCAGGTTCCTATTACATTTAAGAGTAATCATGAACCTATCACTTTAAATAAGGAAGGAGAAGAATATGTCCAAGAAATATAAGGCAATATTTTTCGACTGGGACGGAACAGCCGTAATGTCAAGACAGGCTCCTGTTGAGGAAGCTGTTGCAGCTATGAAGCCTTTACTTGCAAGTGGAGTAAAGCTTGTAATTGTAAGTGGTACAACATATGACAAAATTGCCAGTGGAAAAATTCATGAACATTTCACTCCAGAGGAAGCTTCAAACCTTTACTTAGGTTTGGGCAGAGGAGCATACAACTATAAGATGGTTAACGGTCAGCCGGAGATTTTCGCTGACTGTATACCTGACACAGAAGGATTATTAAAGATTCATGATGTATGCTACAAAATCCACAGAGAGTTACTTGAAAAATATAACTTCAAAACTGATGTTGTATTTTCAAGACCAAACTACTGCAAAATTGATTTACAGGTAGAAAATGAACGTGGAGATCAGTTATTTATGCAGGAAGATGAAATGTCACAGTTAAAGGCTATGTTAGAAGAACATGGTTTAAAGAATGGAATTATGGATTTAGTTTCATTATCAGAAAAGGTTGGAGAAGAATTCGGCCTTAAGGTATCCGCAACATGTGATGCTAAGTATCTTGAAGTTGGTATTTCATGTAAGAGTAACAACGTAGATACAATCCTTGAATCATTTAAGGAAGAAGGCATTGAAGCAGAAGATTGTTCTTTCTGGGGAGATGAATTCGTAGGAATTCAGGAAGGTCTTTACGGAAGTGACAGCTTTATGCTTACACCTAAGACAGAAGAAGGAGATTTCTTCGATGTTTCTTCATTAGAAGGTGTAAGACCTGAAAAGATTCAGATTTTAGGCGGTGGAGTAGACAGATTTATCCAGTTCTTAGTTGACCAGGGCAAATAAAAATAAACATTCTAATAATAAAAATGGAGTTTATTATTTCAATACATATTTAATATGCAAGGAGGAAAATAATGAAAATTATAATAGCTAATGATTATGAAGATATGAGCAGAAAGGCAGCTAATTATTTATCAGCACAGGTTATTATGAAACCTGATGCAGTACTTGGATTGGCTACAGGTGAAACACCAATTGGCGCATATAAGCAGTTGGTTGAATGGTACAACAAGGGAGATATTGATTTCTCACAGACAAGTACTATTAATCTTGACGAATACAAAGGCTTAACAGGTGATCATAAGCAGAGTTATAGATATTTCATGGATACTAACCTCTTTGATTTAATCAATATTAAGAAGTATAATACATATCTTCCAAATGGTATGGCTGAAGACGAAGAAGCTGAATGTGCAAGATACGAAGGTATTATGAAACAGCTTGGAAATATTGATATGCAGCTTTTAGGCATTGGCTTAAACGGACACATTGGTTTTAATGAACCTGGTGAATCTTTTGAAAAAACAACTCATTGTGTACAGCTTACACAGAGCACAATTGATGCTAACCAGAGACTTTTCGATGAAGGTGAAGCAGTTCCAGAAAAGGCATTTACAATGGGTATTAAGTCAATTATGCAGTCAAAGCATATTTTATTAATTGCAAATGGTGAGAAGAAAGCACAGATTATAAGAGATGCATTCTTCGGTCCGGTAACTCCAAAGGTTCCAGCTTCAATCTTACAGTTACACAATAATGTAACAGTTATTGTTGATAAGGAAGCAGGAAAGTTAATTAAAGATGTGCTTTAGTTTCTAATATATTAATAGGAATTACAAATAAAGTTGAAAGGGTAACCGACAAGAATCGGTTAAATAAAAAGGAGGTATTTTATGCAGCAGAAGAAAACATTTGCTATATTATTGTCTTTGGCAATGATAGTTACTATAGTACTTGGAAATGGCACTTTTGTATCAGCGGCAACTACTGAGGCAATAACAGGTATCAGTTATTACGTTGACTCTGTAAACGGAAATGACGATAATGATGGTACAAGCGAAGCAAAAGCCTGGAAGTCACTTGAAAAAGTTAACGCAACTACTTTCAAGCCGGGTGATAAGCTTAGATTTAAAAGGGGTTGTTCATGGAG
>OKRZ01003020.1_pt1 | contig 11724 bp, 8 predicted proteins | sample 1601141 | NCBI WGS metagenome assembly OKRZ01 (sample SAMEA3541524, study PRJEB24748) | human gut metagenome | biome: human gut; feature: human-associated habitat; material: faeces | place: China | collected 2012
AAATTTTCCTGACTTGATTTCTAAGAGAAAAAATGAATTGGACAACAAAAAAGCCGCACTTTGTGAAAAGTGACGGCTAGGTATGAAAATATACCACTAATGTAAGATTATTTATACAAAAAATCGCGCATTTTTGTGCTTCCTATCGAACTATCCCAACGCAGGCTGCCATCCGCAATCCGCGCCAGTAAAAAGTTGACGCAGTAGCGTAGGCAAAACAACCGATATAAATACGGTCACACAGTCCTTTTGGATTGTGTGACCGTTATTTTTTTGCCCATTTTCAGCTGAACACACCGCAAATCAAGCCGCTGGTTTCACTATGAATCAGCGTCTTCCTTGATTTCCTCATCGGTGAACATTTTCTTGTTCCTTAGCGGTCTGTGTTGCGGCGGTATGGAGACAGGATTCCACCATTTGACAGGCTTTTAAGACTGCCTCTTGTTGATCGCCCCAAAGCTTGTCAAAGATCTGTTTGGCCATCAGGTCTAGTTTCCATTCGCAGATGGAAATGGCGTCACAGCTTTTTTGCCCTGCAAGATGGTTCTTCTCAACAAAACTCTTGGCAGGATTCTGTGTGCGGAAATTGCACTGGTACCCATAGACAGGAGTTCCGTCCTGTAGAACCCTCCATTTGAATCGGTTGTAGCCTGCGCCGCAGCGACAGCGAAGTTTCCGCACCCAAAGGTGCTGAATGATTCTTGTACCCTGCCTGCGTTCCTCACCAGAAGGCATCTGAAGGGTACGAATCCGATTCTTTCGGATTTCTTCACACTGTCTCCAAAGGGCTTCGGTTACAATGGGCTCGAAGTCTCCTTTTCTGAGAATGAATGTACTCTCATCCAGATTTTTGATGCGTTTCTTCTCTAAGAAATTGTTGACCTTAGACTTATTGTAGCCGATGTACCCCATGTAGGTGGCGTTTCGGAGAATCCGGCTGATCTTGACACAGGACTACTTGACATTTCCGTGACCATCTTTGCGACCTCGGCGGGTCAGTTCATTGACCACCTCTTTTTCTCCTAACCCCTGAGAATACAGTTCAAACACCATGCGGATAGTCTCGGCCTGTTCGGGATTGATTACATAGGTGCCGCCTACCCGGTCGTAACCAATGATATTTCCGTTGCCGTACAGCACGCCGTTTTCCCGGCTTACAGCCTGTCCTGCCCGGACACGCTCGGAGATTTTTCGGCTTTCTTATTGGGCTAGTGTGGCCATGATGGTCAACCGCAGTTCTCCGTCCCCGTCCATGAGCAAAAGGCTAAGATTACCAGTGGTGCATCCGTACCAACAATGTCATTGAGAGGCTGAACCGGGAGATCCGACACCTCACCCATGTGGTTGGAAGCTTCCCGGACGGCAATTCCGCTCTTATGCTAGTCTGTGCCAGGTTACGCCATGTGGCTGGCACCCAGTGGGGCAATAGATAGTACATGAACATGAAGCACATGGAGGCTGCCGTTGGGGACGCCTCCATTGCTGGCTGACTTCATTTACAACAGAGTCTGCAAACTAAAGTGCGAAAAATTCTTGACACTACCTTGTCGCATGTAGGCATCGTGGAGCGGGTGGAAAAGGGACGAGTCTACACCATTGAGGGAAACTCCCGCGACATAGTCCAGGAGAAATAGCTATCCTGTGGAGTATAGAGTATTCACTGAATAAACAAAGAATGAATACCTGTACCCTACATCGCTCTTCGCTCATCGCGGGGGGAGTGATGGTATGTATCACGATATACCTTAGAAAAGTAGGCTGGGCTTTCATACCCACAGGCCGCACTGATTTCCCCAATGGACAAGGTGGTGGTTCGCAGCAATTCTCGACCATGACGCATCCGCTCTTGAGTGAGAAAAGACTTCAACGAACACCCCATAGCTTGAAATACCACATGGCTCAAGTGATCGGAAGAAATCCCCAATTCTTTGGCCAGAGAGTCCCGGGTCAAAGGTTGATCTAGGCGGGAAGAAACATACTCTCGTAGAAGAGTGATGTAACGTTCATAGCTTCGGGAGGGGGAGAGCTGTGCATAGTCGAGATCAGTGGTCACTTGCTTAAGAATACCCATTTCCTGCTTGCCCGTTTTTTCCATTGTCTCATGAAGCAACTTCATGGAGGACCGCAGGCGTGTAAGAGTGATAGAGCAGTAAAAAAGACTGATGAGACAACCACTGTTCTGGCGGACCTGTTGCTGTAGGGCTCTTAAGTGAGTTTCTTTATCGCCGGAGAGTTGAGCGAAGAGTACGGTGAAAATGCACGAATCATCTGGATAGAAGGAGAGCATAGGTTTGTTTAAAAATGAGAGCACCCGTTGGAGATCTTGTTGAAAGGACTGAAAGAAATCCGGGAAAGGAGGGGGAAGGCGTTGCCAGTGATCTAATCGTGTAAGGACTAATAAAAGATTTCCGTCCCAATTATTCTCTACACCTAGTTCTCTCAGTTGATCGCGAACCTGTTGATCTTGTAAGGGGTCTATTGGAAGGGTCTCAAAAAAGTGGCACAACATGCTGTTTTGTGTAGAGGAGAGAAATCCTTGAAAATGGATTTTTTGATTGACCTGTCGCTTTTGAAAAACCTTATCCTTAGCTTTTTCAATGGAGCGCACAATGTCCTCTGTGGCGGCTGGCTGGATGACGTAGTCGCAAATCTCCAGGGAAATGGCAAGTTGGGCGTAATAAAAATTCGCGTGTGAGGTCAGCAGGATACACTCAATTTCCAGACCCTTGCTGCGAATCCAACGAACTAGGGAAAGCCCGTTTTCCTGTGGCATTTCAGTATCTGCCAGCAAAATATCCACTTGTTTAGAGAATAACACATCTCGGGCAGCCAGAGCGGAATTCGCCGTATATACGTTGGAGATCCCGATTCCCTGCCATGGGACCCGTTGCAGTAGAGAAGAAATCACATTTGGCTGGTCATCAACAATCAAAATGTTCATAGGAACCTCCTTGGCTTTTTTCATAGGGAAGTAGTATTTCAACAACGGCATTTTCCCCCTGATTACGGAAAAAAAGTTTGGCCCGCTCCCCATACATCAACCACAAACGGTAACGCACATTGGAGATACCGATATGTTCCTGGCGGTATTCTACTGCAGAGGGATTAGCCGTGTTTAAGGCTCTTAATACTGCTTCATCGAATGGGCCACCGTTGTTTTGAATGGTTACCTGCAAAAACTTCTGTTGAGACATCTCGACGGTGGTCACAGAAATCGAAATTTCTAAACAGTGTGCGGGATCCCCATGTTTGATGCTGTTCTCTACGAAAGTGAGCACCGACATAGGCAGGATACGGCAAGTGAGGGTGTCGTTATCCAGACTGAGAGAGAGATGAAGCTGGCGATCAAGGTGCTGGCAAAGCCGCACATACTTTTCCGTGGCATCCAGTTCCTCTCGCAAGGAAATGTATGACTGAATGTTTCGAAAGATGTGGGACAGATAGGCGGAGAGGGAGAGAATCAGGTCCTCTGCCTGTTCGTATTTTTTTAAATCTAGTAAGGAGTACAGGTTTTTCAGACAATTTAAGTAGAAGTGAGGGCGAATTTGCAACTGGTAGAACTGTAACTGGGCGTGCATGGTATCCAACTGTTGGTGATAGCTTTTCTGTTGCCAATGTAGGCTGTTTGCGCGCTCCTCTTGGATGGTGTCCATCATATTATTGAAGCCAGCCCTGTATTGGTTGAGCTCTTGAATGGCGCTTGTACCAGACAATCGATAATCTAAGTTGCCTTGGGAAACAATGGAGAACGCTGCAACGATGTTTTGCAAGGGGCGGTAAAACTTGAGGTAAAATAGCAGCCAGATGGCAGGCAACAAGAGAATGAGGATAATGATGACAACGAGCAAAAAATTTTGAATGGTGTCCAACTGATGAAAGAAACCACTTTGAGGTACCTGAATCCATAAAGAAATGGGGTAGTCTCCCAAGTTAATGGATTGAGAATTGGGAACTGCTTCCTTTCCCTTTGGAAAGAAGCACAGCCCATCAGGCATGGTGGTCAGATTTGCCTGGTACATGGGGTCTTTTGTAGGGTCCAGTACTGCGGCTATTGCCCCTTTTTGCAGCCGGAAGATAAGCGCCAAGCCAAATCCATCTTCCCATACAACTAGTTTGATCTCTTTTTCTATCTTTGCGGAGTAGCGGCCCAGAAGGCACCGAATCTGCTTTTGGAAGGATGATGAGACATCGCCATTAAAATCCGAGTACAGATAATCTGTGTGGGAGTTGTAGAAGAAAAAGCCCCGGAACATGGGTATGCCGGAAAACTTAGTTGCGAGCTTTTGATCCAGCTGAGAGGCATATCGAAACAACCTCTCGCGGCTTTGAGCGTAGCTTATATGGAGAAATTCCATAGACTGGCTACCCTCATGGAGGTATGTGTTGGCTTGCTCAATCTGATCTTCCACTGAAGAGACGATGGCAGTGGCCATATTGTGGGTTTGGATTTGATAGCGTGTGACCGTCTGGTGGACAGTGTATTGAAAAAGAATCAAAATAACGCCGAGCAACGGAATTACCAGGGCAAAAAAACAGATGGAAGCAAAGGAACGTAACTTGAGCATTTTATAGCCTTTCCAAAATATAAGTTGAATTACTTGGGTTTTTATTAATTATATATGAAATTTATCAAAATGGCAATTGGTTCACAGGTTCTTTATGTTTTTCAACAGGTTTTTTATATTGCTTTAATGGAGAGAAGCCAAATGTCATGAAACTTCCAGTGATTTTTATAGAAATAGATGGGATAAATCGGTATAATATAGTCAAATCTTTCAAATGGGAGGAATGAAGGATGGCGAAAATAAAGCCGAAGAGGTCCTACACGACAACTACCTTGGACTCAAGCGGCTACATCGAGGGTGGAGGTGTCCGCGCCCTACCTCACAACCTTTGGGTAGACATCAAGTGCAACAAAGTGCTCTATGTCTGTTTAACTTTTATTTTAGCCTTTTTTGTGATCTTCAGTTTTTTGCCACTGGTTGGGCTGCTAATGGCGTTTGAGCGTTATTCACCGATGAAGGGCTTTTTCGGCAGCCAGTGGGTAGGCCTACAAAATTTTGAAACTTTTTTTTCGGGGCCTTATGTGGGAAGGTTGATTCGCAATACTTTGGCTATCGGTGTGCTGAACCTGGTGGTTAACTTTCCCGCTCCTATCATCTTTGCCCTGATTCTTAACGAAATCAAAAATAAGTATTTCAAAAAGATTGTGCAGACGATCTCTTATATGCCTTATTTTGTATCTGCCGTGGTTGCTTGTGGCATTGTAGTGGACTTCACTGAAGCAGGCGGAGCAATCTCAACGTTTGTGGCTTCTATCACCGGTTCAGAACCACAAAATCTGCTTAACCAGGGTACGAACTTCTGGCTAATCTATGTCTTGCAAAATATGTGGCAGGGGTTGGGATATGGTTCGATAATCTACATCTCGGCGCTGAGCGCTATTGACCAAGAACTGTATGAGGCTGCTGCAATTGATGGAGCTGGTAAATGGCTTCAATGTATCCATGTCACCATTCCAGGAATATTACCTATGATCATTATGATGTTGATTATGCAGATGGGCTCAGTGTTTTCGGTGGGAGCCGATAAGATCCTGCTTATGTATTCGCCTGCCAACTACAACTTCGCAGATGTGATAAACACCTACGTTTACCGTATGGGGCTTGTGCAGTCCGACTACGGCTTGTCCACTGCAGTGGGGCTATTTAATTCTATTATCGGTACCATCTTGCTGATTACTACCAACCAAATTGCGAAGAAGCTGGCTGGTACATCTATGTTCTAACGAAGGAGAGACGCGTATGCATTACAAAATAACAGTGTCACGTGCAGTGTTTATGTCATTTGCTGTGGTTTTACTGGTTTTGATCTCCCTGGTGTGCTTGGCGCCTCTATGGCATGTTCTGATGGGTTCACTAAGCAACCCTACCCAGGTTGGTATTACTCAAGGTCTGATTCTCTATCCCTTGCAAAACTTGGATACCCATGCTTATAGCATTATCCTGACATACCAGAGATTGTGGAACGGATATCTTAACACCTTTATCTACATCTTTTTACAGTGTGTGTTGACTGGTGTAGCTACTATTGTGGCCGGTTATGTATTTTCTCGCAATCGTTTCCGGTTCCGCAACACCTTTATGCTCATTATCAGCTCGACTATGCTTTTTAACGGCGGTATGATCCCTATGTACATGATGGTGCGTAGCCTGGGTTTGTTGGATACCCGTTGGGCCATTGTGGTGCCCGGTATGCTCAGCGTGTTCAATATCATTATCATGCGCACGGCTATGCAGGGTATTTCGGACGCGCTAGAGGAAGCTGCTCGCTTGGACGGTGCCAACGATTTTACCATTATGTTTCGCATCATCCTACCCCTTTGCAAATCCACCTTTGCGGTGATTATGCTGTTCTCGGCGGTCGCAAAGTGGAACGACTTCATGTCGGCCTTAATGTATCTGCCCACCCGTACGGATTTGTACCCTCTGCAGATGGTACTTCGGGATATCTTGATGGAGAATAGCGAAATCACCTCGTCAACTGCAGCTTTGCAGGATAGCAGCTCCATTTACCGGCAGAACACAGAGTACGCCGCTATTGTCGTATCCACGCTTCCTATTCTGTGTATTTATCCCTTTGTACAGAAGTATTTTGTCACCGGCATGACCATTGGCGCGGTGAAAGCATAACAAGTCAGTTGCAGCGACTCAGAACGCTGTACAATAAACTCAGCTCTTTGCTGAGGAAGGAGGAATTCCCGTGAAAAAAATCATTACTATGCTGCTGGCTCTTTGCATGATGGCCAGTACGGTTGCCTGCTCTTCTGGCGACAATGAAAGCTCTTCCGTGAGTGATTCCAATTCGTCTGAGGCACAGACGAGTTCTACCACTGCGGAAAAGCAAGATGTAGGCGGTTTACAACTGCCTCTTACGGATGAAACAGAGGAACTGACTGTGTGGTGTGTGTACAACAACAATGCCGTGCCTGACCCCAATGATTTGAAAGGTGTGCAGGAATTGGAGCGGCGCACCAATGTCCACATCAATTGGATCCCTGTAACAACCAGTGAGGCCTCTGAGAAACAAGGTATCCTGTTTTCCTCTGGAGATCTGCCTGACATTATGTACGCAGCCTCTTTTACTTACCCCGGTGGGCTAGCTAAAGGTGTCGAGGACGGTGTCATCGCCGATATGGATCCGCTGATTCGGGAGTATATGCCCAACTATATGGCAATTCTTAATTCTAACGAAGTAGCACGCCGCCAGGCTACCTCTGATGAAGACAAATTGATGGCTGCCTATGTAATGGTTGGTACGGATACCACCATTGAGGCAGAGGGTACCTGGAATGGACTAGCCTACCGAAAAGACTTGTTTGACCCTATGGGCTTGGAGCTTCCAGAAACGGTTAGCGAGTGGCACGATGTGTTACTGAAGGCTAAAGAGAACGGTATGCCCGCTCCTTTCTCTCCTGGAACCAATGGCGGATCCAACCTGTCTTTGGCATACGGGGTAACCACCATTGCTACAGATAATTACCTTCAGTTGGACGGTGACACCGTAGTCGCTTCCGCTCTTCAAGATGGGTTTGGTCAATATCTGGAGGAGATGCGCAGTTGGTTCTCCGAGGGCCTAATCGATCCCAACTTCACTTCCGGTGGTCCCATGGTGACCCGTGACTTTAGTGGCGTTGAAAACGATAGTACTCTTCTGTATGATGGCTGGTACGCTTTCGCTTGTGGCAACACTACCTATACTATGGGACAGACCACCAATCCTGATTTGTATTTTCAGGCCATTACCAATCCGGTGCTGGAACCCGGAGATGAGCCTGTGCAGTGCTCCCAACGTATCATTGCTAAAGATCCCATCTACATCACCACTGCTTGTGAGAAGCCTGAGCTCGCTGCTCAGTGGTTGGACTATTGGTGGTCTGATGAGGGTACCTACTTGAGCTGGTATGGCATCGAGGGCGAAACCTATGAGCTTGACGAGGAAGGTACTCCTGAGTTCACCGAGTTGGTCACCAACAATCCCGATGGTCTGGCTCCTTCCGATGTGTTGTATCAATACACGTTTAACTCTGGCAGCTGGTTTGGTAAGCACGATGTTGAGCAGGGTTGGAAGATGGCCAACATTATCAATAACTCGGAAGACAACATCCAGCTGGATTCCACCGCTATTTTCTCTGCTCCGGAAACAAATCTCTGGCTGACTAGCTCTCTGGCTTTCACCGATGCGGAAGGTGTGGAGCTGACTTCCCTGCAGACAGCTGTCAACACTTTGATTGAGGAGTACATGGTAAACTACATCAATGGTAACGATAGCACCTCTTTTGATGACTTCCGGGAGACTTTGTCCTCCTATGGTATGGATCGAATCGTGGAGATTTACCAAGCGGCTTACGATCGCTATCTTGCCCGGTGATTACTGCAAAATAAAAAATAAATATACAAAAGGAGTAAAACGATGGCTAAACAATTTCTTTGTTCTTTAGATGCACCCATTGTGGAAACTGTTTCTGGTAAAGTGCGGGGCTTTCAGGTGGATGGCACTTACACTTTCCACGGTATTCCCTACGCTAAAGCCAAGCGGTTCCAGATGCCTGAACCTTTCCCTTCCTGGAAGGATAGGGGGGTGTATGACGCCCATTCCTACGGCTTCGTGTGCCCTATGCTTGACCGGGAAACTGCCTGGGGGGAGATTTGTGTTCCTCACCGCTACTGGCCCAAAGATGAGAATTGCCAGTACCTGAATGTTTGGACCCAGTCCCTGGATGAAACTGCCAAGCGTCCTGTGATGGTGTGGTTCCATGGTGGCGGATTCTCCGCTGGTTCATCTATTGAGCAGATTTCCTATGATGGGGAAAACCTTTCTAAATTTGGCGACGTGGTAGTTGTAACTGTCAATCATCGCCTGAATATCTTGGGGTATTTAGATCTGTCGCCCTATGGGGAAAAGTATTGGAACTCTGGCAATGTGGGCAACGCTGACCTGGTGGCCTCTTTACAGTGGGTACATGATAATATTGCCCGCTTTGGCGGAGATCCGGAAAATGTGACCATCTTTGGTCAGTCTGGCGGTGGTGGAAAGGTTACTTCCCTTATGCAGACTCCCGCAGCGGACGGCCTGTTCCACAAGGCTATTATCATGAGTGGTATCGCTGATGGTCGTGGTTTTATGAATAGTAAGAACACGGATAGCCGCCCATTGATTCAAGCCATGCTCAATGAATTGGGATTGACCGAAGCCCAGGTGGAACAGTTGGAAACATTGCCCTATGAGACTCTGGCCGAAGCCTATAAAAAGGTGGTTCCCGCTATCCGAGAAGCGGGCGGTTACACCGGATGCGGGCCTATTCCCAATAGCTATTACCTTGGAGATCCCTGGGATATAGGTTTTACCGAGCATGCCCAAACTATTCCCCTGATTGCCGGTACAGTAGTGGCGGAGTTTGGCGGTATGGCTCCCAGCCTGAAAAACCGCACTACTATGAGCGAAAAGAAGCAGTTAGACTTTCTTCGCCAGTATCTTGGAGAGCACGCCGAGCCGTTAGCTAAGCTGTTCGCTCAGTGCTATCCGGACCGCCCTGTGACGGATCTGGTTCTCTCTGATACCTTCTCCAGAGTGGCAACCAAGAACTATGTAAAAATGAAGGCGTCTCAGTCTCAGGTACCTACGTACAACTATGTTTTTTCTTATCAGTTCCCCATTGACGATGGCCGGCCGGCATGGCACTGCTCTGATATTCCATTTGCGTTCCACAACACAGATAAAGTGGCGATTTGCAACAAGCCTGGTGTTTCTGATCAGTTGGAGGCAAATATGTCGGGAGCATTCGTCAGCTTTGCCACAACCGGTGTGCCTACGGCAGCGAATCTTCCCCAGTGGGAGCCTTGCACCGCTGATGATGCCGCAACGATGGTTCTGGACGCCAAGTGCCGGATGTGCCATCACTTTGATGATGATTTTTACGAGGCTTTCCTGCCGGTGGCTCCTGACCTTCGGAAAATTCATGGAGAAGATGAAATCTTGATTTTGCATTAAGGCACAGTGTTAGCCATGTGGGTGTCAATATTATAGAGGGAAAAAGCTGTAAAAATGCCGGATCAGCAGTGGTTGGTTCTCATTTCTTTACAGCTTTTTTCTTTCAATATAATTATCTGGAAGAAAGGAAGGAACACAATATGTCCCAGCAAGTTTATCCTCAGATTAATCGGGTGGTTCAAACGGAAAGTGGGGCCTTACGGGGAGTGCCGGCGGGAATACCCCAATACACGGTTTTTAAAGGTGTCCCTTATGCGGCTCCTCCAGTGGGAAATCTGCGGTGGAAAGAGCCTCAACCCGTTATCCCTTGGAAAGGTGTGCGGGATGCTGCGCGCTTTGGACCGATTGCTCCTCAGCATCGAAATTTTATGGGTACTCTGTACGGGGACGAGTTTTATCGCAGCACCGAACCCATGGATGAGGACTGTCTCTATCTCAACATATGGACGCCGTCCATTACCCATGATGAAAAAATGCCTGTGTTATTATGGATCCATGGAGGAGCCCTGATGGGAGGTTATGGTTATGAGCCGGAATTTGATGGCGAGGCCTTCTGTCGGGAAGGGGTTATCTTGGTGACTATTAACTACCGGCTTGGAATTTTGGGATTTTTTAATCATCCAGACCTTTCTCGAGAAAGTCCACATCATGTTTCTGGAAACTACGGACATTTAGATCAGGTTGCGGCGTTGAAATGGATCAGGCGCAATATCAAGAATTTTGGGGGTGATCCGAATAACATTACCATTTTTGGGCAGTCTGCTGGGGCAGCTAGTGTTCAAGACCTGCTGGTGTCTCCTCTTACCCGTGGAGATATCGCTGGTGTGATCATTCAAAGCTCCGCTTCCATTGAGAAAATCAGCAAAGTTATGGCGCCCACACCCCTTGAGAAAGCGGAACGCTTAGGAGTGGAGTATGCTGAAAGTTTGGGGTGTTCCACAGTGGAAGAACTACGTGAACTCCCATGGAAGGTGTTGGATGAGGCTATCGGTCCTCAAATTCCACCCAAGTACTACTTTGGCACCATTATAGATGGCTATTTTCTGCAGCACACCCCTTCCCAAGCCTATTTTTGTGGGGAATTTCCAGATATTCCTATCATGGTAGGGAACACCTCTGGAGAAGCCAACATGTTTGGGAGCGGTAGTATGCCGGTGAAGGAATGGGAAAGGTTGCAAGAATGCCTGTTTGGCAACAAAGCTCAAGCCTATATGGAGTTAGCTCAGGTAAAGGAACCGGAAGACATCCCCCGCGTGATAAAAGATACGCACACAGGGATGGTGGGAAACCGTGCCTTGTGTGAGCTTGTTCTTCGAGCTGGTCATGCTCCTGCCTATTTGTATGTCTTTGACCATGATTTGCCCGGCAATAACGATGGCTCTTTTCACTCGTCAGAGTTATGGTATGTGTTTGGCACTTTTGAACGTTGCTGGCGTCCCATGACCGGAACCGACTTTGAACTGTCGCGGGCTATGACTGCTTATTGGGCAAATTTCGCTAAACGTAAAAATCCAAATGGAGAAAAGTTGCTAACCTGGAAACCATACACTGAGACGGACCGGGAAAACATGCTGTTTCAAGAAAAGCCACACTGTGAGCAGGTGGAGGAAAATCCACTTCAGGCTTTTGTGCTGAAATATATAATGGAAGATTGAAGGAGGAAACTGCCATTAT
>OKRZ01003022.1_pt1 | contig 11717 bp, 9 predicted proteins | sample 1601141 | NCBI WGS metagenome assembly OKRZ01 (sample SAMEA3541524, study PRJEB24748) | human gut metagenome | biome: human gut; feature: human-associated habitat; material: faeces | place: China | collected 2012
CTTGGGGGTCCAAGGGGGCCATTCTCTCACGTGAGAGAATGGCCCCCTTTCCCGTATCCCCCACGGGTGTGGGGGAAATGTTCCACCACTTACAAGTGGTCAATCAGCGCCCACAGCACTGTTTATATTTCTTCCCGCTGCCGCAGGGGCAGGGATCGTTGCGGCCGATCTTCTGGACCTTGCGGGGCTGCTTTTTCACCGTGCCGTCGCCGGAGGTGGAGGCGACGATGCCGTCGGCCACGCGCTCGCGCTTGACCTCGCCCTCGGTCTTGACGCGGGCGGAGAAGATGCGGCGCACCGTGTCGCCCTGAATGGCGGAGATCATGTCCTCAAACATCGTGAGGGATTCCTGCTTGTAGACGTCGATGGGCTTGTTGTTGCCGTAGGATTGTAAACGGATGGCCTGACGCAGCTCGCTCATCGCGTCGATGTGGTCCATCCAGTATTCGTCGACCACGCGCAGCAGCACCACGCGCTCGAGTTCGCGCATGATGGGCGAGGTGACGGCGGCCTCCTTGGCCTCGTAATACTTCTCAGCGGCTTCATAGAAGCGATCGGTCAAATCGTCGGCGGAAAGGCCGGAGAGAGAGTTTGCATCCACGGCGCCGCGCGGGAAGTACGTGCCCTCGCAGCTCTTGAGCGCGTCGGCGCGGTGTTCGTCGTCGGTCTTGTCGTGCTCGCCGAAGGCGAAGGCGACCTGACTTTCGATGCTGCTTCTCAGCATGTTCAAGACGGTCTGCTTGATGTCCATGCCGTCGAGCACCTGCTTGCGCTGGCCGTAGATGATCTCGCGCTGCTTGTTCATCACGTCGTCATATTCGAGTGTGCTCTTGCGGTACTGGAAGTTGCGGGACTCGACGCTCGTCTGCGCGTTTTCGATCGCCTTGGAGAGCGTCTTGTTTTCAATCGGCGTATCCTCGTCGAGGTTGAAGCGCTCCATCAGGTTCGTGATGCGCTCGCCGCCAAACAGGCGCAGCAGATCGTCTTCAAGCGAGAGGTAGAAGCGCGTCTCGCCCGGGTCGCCCTGACGGCCGGCACGGCCGCGCAGCTGGTTGTCGATACGGCGGGAATCGTGGCGCTCCGTGCCGATGATGAACAGGCCCCCTGCCTCGCGGACCTTGTCCGCCTCACCGCTAATCTCTTCGCGGTGCTTTTCAAGGGCCTTGGCAAACATATCGCGCGCGTCGAGGATCTCCTTGTTGTCGGTCTCGGCGTAGCCGGTCGCCTCGGCGATGAGCTCGTCGCTGAGACCCGCCTTGCGCAGATCGGTCTTTGCCATGTACTCGGCGTTGCCGCCGAGCATGATATCGGTACCACGGCCGGCCATGTTCGTCGCGACCGTGACTGCGCCGAGCTTACCGGCCTGCGCGACGATCTCGGCTTCCTTTTCGTGGTTCTTCGCGTTTAAGAGGTTGTGCTTGATGCCCTCGCGGGAGAGCAGATACGAGAGCTTTTCGTTCTTTTCGATCGACACCGTACCGACCAGCACGGGCTGGCCCTTGGCATGGCAGGCCTTGACCTGCTCGATAACAGCGCGGTATTTTGCTGCCTCGGTTTTGTAGACGACGTCGGGGTCATCGATACGGGCGATGGGGCGGTTCGTCGGAATTTCAATGATGTCGAGGTTGTAGATCGTGCCGAATTCCTCTTCCTCGGTGAGCGCCGTACCGGTCATACCGGAGAGCTTGCCGTACAGGCGGAAGTAATTCTGGAACGTGATGGTCGCAAGCGTCTTGCTTTCTCGCGCGACCTCGACATGCTCCTTGGCCTCGATGGCCTGGTGCAGACCGTCGCTGTAGCGGCGGCCGAACATCAGTCGGCCGGTGAACTCGTCGACGATGACGACCTGACCGTCCTTGATGACATAGTCGATATCGCGCTTCATCGTGCCGTGGGCCTTGATGGCCTGGTTGATGTGGTGCGCGATGGTGGAGTTTTCGGGATCGGAAAGGTTTTCAAGGCCGAAGTATTCCTCGGCCTTCTTCACGCCGCGGGCGGTGAGCGTCGCGGTCTTGGCCTTTTCGTCGACGATGTAGTCGGCGTCGATGTTGACGTCTTCCTCTTCCTTGTCGTCGCTCTCGGCAATGACCTTCTTGCGGAAGCCGCGTACAAGGTTTTCCGTGCGGGAATACATCTCCGTGGACTTTTCGCCCATGCCGGAGATGATGAGCGGCGTGCGCGCCTCATCGATCAAAATGGAGTCGACCTCGTCGACGATGGCGAAGGCATGTCCGCGCTGGACGAGCTCGCTTGCGTAGATGGCCATGTTATCGCGCAGATAGTCAAAGCCCATCTCGTTGTTCGTGCCGTAGGTGATGTCCGCAGCGTAGGCCTTGCGGCGCTCCTCGCTCGTGAGGTCGTGGACGATCAAGCCGACCGTGAGGCCTAAGAAACGGTGGACTTTGCCCATCCACTCGCTGTCTCGCTTGGCGAGGTAGTCGTTCACGGTGACGATGTGGACGCCGTTGCCGTTCAGGGCGTTTAGGTACGCGGGCAGCGTTGCCACCAACGTTTTGCCTTCACCGGTCTTCATCTCGGCGATGCGGCCCTGATGGAGCACCACGCCGCCGACGAGCTGCACGCGGTAGGGGTACAGCCCCAGCACGCGGCGGGACGCCTCGCGCACGGTGGCAAACGCCTCAGGCAGGATGTCGTCGAGCGTTTCGCCGCTTTGCAGACGCGTCTTGAACTCCGGCGTTTTGGCCTGCAGCTCCGCGTCGCTCATCGCCTTGTATTCGTCCGCCATCGCTTCGATCTTGTCGACGATGGGGTAGATGCTCTTGAGCTCACGGTCGCTGTAGGAACCGAACATTTTACTAAAGAAACCCATATTCAAAACTTCCTTTCGTGGGAGCATAATGACACGCTTACAAGTATAGCATCCCTCTGCGCGATATGCAAAGGAAAATTTGCTGTATAATATGAATGGATTGTAAATAAATTCCGCCGCTGCGTCAGGCATGGCTTGCACTCTATATAGCTGCTGTGGTAAAATACAAAGCAAGATAGTACAAAGCGACGAAATGCCCTCCGACGGCGGAGGACAGAAGCATAAGGAAGAAGTTTTTTTCTCATCTAAGGAGGATATTCGCATGAAACTGCACTTTTACGGGGCCGACCGCTGCGTGACCGGCTCCTGCCACTGCCTGGAGATAAACGGTAAGAAGATCCTCGTCGACTGCGGCTTACAGCAGGGCCGCGACGAGCTCGACAACCGTTATCTCGCTTTCGCTCCCGGCAATATCGATATTCTGCTCGTCACCCACGCGCACATCGACCACACGGGCCGTATCCCGCTGCTGGTGAAAAACGGCTTCCACGGCCGCATCCTGACGACACGCCTGACAGCAGATTTGATGAAGATCATGTTGCTCGACTCCGCTCACATTCAGGAGAGCGACGCTGAGTACGAAAACCGCAAGGGCGAGCGCGCGGGCCGCGAGCATGTCGATCCGCTCTACACCGAGCAGGATGCGCTGGACGTCTTCAAGTACGTGACGACCTGCGAGTATAAAGAAAAGGTCGACCTCTGCGAGGGTGTGAGCGCGGTGTTCACCGACGCGGGCCATCTGCTCGGTTCCGCGTCCATCACGCTTGAGCTGGAAGAAAACGGCATGCACAAGACGATCGTCTTCTCCGGCGATATCGGCAACGTCGACCAGCCCATTATCCGCGACCCGCAGCTTCTCAAAAAGGCCGACTACGTCGTGATGGAGTCGACCTACGGCGACCGCAACCACACCGAGGTCTGGAGCTATACCGACGAGCTTGCCGAGATCATCGACGAAACGCTCGGCAAGGGCGGCAACGTCGTCATCCCGTCGTTCGCCGTGGGCCGCACGCAGGAGCTTTTGTACTTTATCCGCGAGATCAAGGATCAAAAGCTCGTCAAGTCGACGCCGAACTTCCCTGTGTACATCGACTCGCCCCTTGCCAAGGCGGCGACGACTGTGTTCTGCGGCGACCTGCACGGCTATCTCGATGAGCAGGCGCTCGAGCTTGTGAAGGACGGCACGCACATGTTCACCTTCCCCAACCTCAACCTGGTCGAGTCGAGCGAGGAGTCCAAGATGCTCAACATGGACACGACGCCCAAGGTCATCATTTCCGCCTCCGGTATGTGCGACGCGGGCCGTATCCGCCATCACCTCAAGCACAACCTCTGGCGCGCGAACAGCGCGGTCGTGTTCGTCGGCTTCCAGTCGCCCGGCACGCTGGGCCGCAGATTGCTCGACGGCGTTGAAAAGGTCAAGCTCTTCGGCGAGGAGATCGCCGTCAAGGCGAAAATCGTCAACTTCCAGGGCCTGTCGTCCCACGCCGATCACGATCATCTCGTCCAGTGGATCAAGGCATTCGACCCGAAGCCGACGCACGTGTTTGTTGTCCACGGCGACGAGGACGTTGCGCCCGTGTTTGCCGAAGAGCTCAATTCCCTCGGCTTCCATGCGCACGCGGCCAAGTTTACCGAGTGCTACGACCTTGCTGCGAACGAAATGGTCAGCGAGGGCTACATTTCCGAGCGCAAGCGCACGGCGCAGAAGTCCCGCGCCGACAACCTCTACGCCAAGCTCGTGGCGGCAGCGGAGTCGCTGCTTGAGTTTGCCAAGCGCTGCAAGGGCAGACCCAACAAGGACATTTCTGCGCTCACCGGCCAGATCATCAGCCTGATCGAGCGCTTCCGCGAGTGATTTGAGATACACAACAAAAGGTACTTCGCGCGATAAAAGCGCGAAGTACCTTTTCTGAGAGGAGAAGACGATGGAGCTTGCCAAAAATCAGGAGCATACCGTCACCATCGAGGGCTATGGCGAGGGCGGCATGGGCGTTGCGCGCATCGACGGGCGCGTCGTGTTCGTCCACGGCGCGCTGCGCGGCGAGAAGTGCCGCGTGCTCATCTTAAAGACGCTCAAGAGCGTCGCCTTTGCCAAAGTGCTCGAGGTGATCGAGCCGTCGAGCGAGCGCATCACGCCGGACTGCCCGTACTTCCCGCGCTGCGGCGGCTGCACGTACCGCCACATCCGCTATGAAGAAGAGCTGCGGCTGAAAAAGCAGCGCGTGCAGGACAATTTGTCCCGCATCGGCGGCAGTGATGTGACCGTTGAGGAGATCTTAGGCGCGCGGGACACGCTGCGCTACCGCAACAAGGCGCAGTATCCCGTGTCGAAGGACGGCGCGGTCGGCTTTTACCGCGCCCGCACGCACGAGGTCATCGAGTGCGAGCACTGCCTATTGGTCAAGCCCGAGGCCGACGCCGCGGCGGAGGCGCTGCGCGAATATATGCAGTCCTGCCGCGTCGCGGGCTATGACGAAAAGACGGGCCGCGGCCTTGTCCGCCATCTCTACATTCGCTCGAACGCGGCGGGGGAGAGCCTTGTCTGCGTGCTCGTGAACGGAGATAAATTGCCGAAAGAAGACCGGCTTGTCACACTCCTGCGCGATGCGTGCCCGAAGTGCACCGGCATCGTGCTGGGCACGAACACGAAAAAGGGCAACGTCATCCTTGGCGACCGCTACCGCACGCTCTGGGGGAGCGACCGGCTTGAGGATACGCTCTGCGGCAAGACGTTCCGGCTGAGTGTGCCGTCGTTTTATCAGGTCAACCGCGTACAGGCCGAGCGGCTCTACGCGAAAGCCATCGAATTTGCGAGCCTCACGGGGCAGGAGACGGTGCTCGACCTCTACTGCGGCGCGGGCACGATCACGCTCGCACTGTCGGATCACGCGAAGAAAGTCCTCGGTGCGGAGATCGTCCCCGAGGCCATCGACGACGCGCGCGAAAACGCCGCGCGCAACGGCGTTAAAAACGCGGAGTTTTTCTGCGGCGATGCGTCCGATGTGGCAAAAAAGCTCGCGCGAGAAAACCTGCGCCCCGACGTCATCACCGTCGACCCGCCGCGCAAGGGCTTGGCCGCCGACGTGGTGGAGAGCATCGCTGAGATGCAGCCGGGACGTGTCGTGTACGTCTCGTGCGACAGCGCGACCATGGCGCGCGACGTGAAGCGCTTAGCAGACCTCGGCTACACCGCCCAGCGCGCCTGCGCAGTGGATATGTTCCCAAGGGCGGGTCATGTTGAGACTATATGTTTATTGTCCAAACTTAATGCGAAGCAACATATCGAGATTAACTTGGATATGGACGAGCTGGATTTGACCGATGCGGAAAAGAAAGCCACCTACCAAGAAATCAAAGATTATGTGTTGGAGCACAGCGGCTTGAAAGTTAGCAGCTTGTATATCGCACAGGTAAAACAGAAGTGCGGTATCATTGAGCGTGAGAACTACAATAAGCCGAAGTCTGAGGACGCTAAACAGCCGCAATGCCCGCCAGATAAAGAAAAAGCAATCAAGGAGGCATTGACGCACTTCGGCATGATTTAAGGAGGGCGGATATGACGTATTTGATTTCTTGTGAGTTCAACATGGATACCGCTTGTGTGGAACTGAAATTCAACGACGGCAGTATGATTGCCATTGACACCATTGCCGTGGAGAACGAGGTTGCCGACAATATGTATCAGCGGTCAGAGTTGGACTGGCTGATCTACAATGCGCCGTTGGAGTACGCCGATCTGATACTGAACGGCGATCCGGAGAAGTATCTGAAAGCGGTCACGCAGTATAAGCCGTTGGATAGCTGACATGGAAACAGCCCGTAGGACGTCAAAATCCTACGGGCTGTGTTTTCAGCCATATTTTAACTGTATTATCTTCTGTAATTCACAACCTCACCTGTTTTCTCCTGGCTAATCAGCATTCCAGAAGTATCAAAAGTGTATCTGAATACATAGCTTGTGCCGCCAATTGTGAAGGAACTTGTTGCGGGAGAGAAGAATGTGGAGGTAATGCTTTCTACATCCCAAAGTAGATTTCCCGTATCACTCACAGAAAGCTTTCCACCAAGAGACCCGTTGACAGAGTAGTATTCTTGGGGTTTCCCTGCATTAGGCTCACATACCAACAACATTGCGGTGTAGTTGTCCCGTACCATAGGCGTCAGTTCATCACTGGAAATTTCCCAGATGTTATTATCAAACAGATAATTCAATACTCCGGCAATTTCATATCTACCGCCTGCACTCTGATCTTCATTAGCAAGTCTCGGAACAGCGTACGCAGACAAATAGATATTTCCGTTATATTCAATCATATCGGTAATGTAATAGTAAGAATCTTCATCGCCATAGGAGAAGGACTCTGTAATATTACCTTCGCGGTCAACCTTAACGATTTTTGCGTGCTCATTCGTCATATAGCTACCGAGCTGAACCATGTAACCATCTTCAAACCGAGCTGCATTCCAAATCCCGTAGTTACCTACTTCGGTTTTATGGAAGTAGGTTTCTTTTCCATCCACCGTATACTGGCTAAGACAGAAATATTTCAGATCACCACGGCTGATTACGGCATAGCTGCCATCAGCATTTTCCAAAACGGAAGCGATGTATTCATCGTCAAATCCGTTATTGAGCATGTGTTTCCAAACGAGATTACCATCTAAGTCGATTTTAGCCATCCATGCATGGGAAATTTGAGTACTGGACCAAGTGTCGGTTCTACCGTAGGCAATTACACCATCCGATACGATGCTATAATCTTCAATCCAAAAATCGGAAATAGAAACACTCCAAAGCAAGTTATCTCCATCGTATTTCTCGAGATAGCTCTTATCGTGCACCTCTAAGCCAAGAGATTCATCTTCTTTGTATTCCGAATGGTATTTATAGTGTACGCCTGTTTGTGTGGCACCAATAAAACCACCGGTATAATTTTTATAATTCCAAAGATTTTCAATATCCTCTGGTGTTGGATTGTCTTGAACAATCTCGTAACCACCGATATTATCGGAAGAAATACTGTTTCGAATCACTTCGGCGGTCTTAGAATAAGTGAACGACTTCGTTGTAATATCACGATACACTTCCTTAATCTCACCACGAGTAAGTCCTTCCGTAGACATACCATAGTCATTAAAGAATTGAACAGCAGCTTTATATTCCTTTGCTTCAGCAACAACCGCAAAGGAACCGAAGCAAACGGACAGGACTAAGACCATGCAGGCAGCGATTGTACCCCATCTAAACCAAATTGGCTTATTTCGAGATTTCTTTGCAACGGGAGCTGCTTCGGCAATGTGTCGATCATCAATTTCTCCAAAAATGTCTAAAAGACGTTTGTTTTTCATAACGTTATACCTTCTTTCTCCAATACAGATTTAAGTTTACCTCTTGTACGGAAAAGGGTAACTGTCACTTTGCTTTCAGAAAGGCCATATTCATCTGCAATTTCTTTTACGGGACTCATATAAAAATAACGACGAACAAATATTTTTCTTGTTTCTGCTGGGAGTTCATCAAGGAAACGGTCGAGTACATCTCTGATGACCATATTCTCAACAGTATTTACTGCATCTTGTTCAGCAGGGATGCACTCTGATAGTTCGTCGAGAATTAGTGAGGTTTGTCCCGCACCACGCTTTTCAGCAGAGAGCTTTTCCCATTTATTCAAAGATAAATTGCGAGTGATTTTTCCAAGAAACGTCTGCAATTTGCTCGGGCGTTTAGGTGGAATGGAGTTCCATGCTCGGAGATATGTATCGTTGACACATTCCTCCGAATCTTCATCGTTATGCAGAATGCTGTAGGCAATGTAGTGGCAGTATCTTCCGTATTTCTTGGAAGTTTCAGATATGGCTTGTTCGGAACGTTCCATGTAAAGCTCTATGATTTTGCTATCATCCATATCATCACACTCCTTTCGTTTGTATCAAGGCCTTTCACCCTAATACACCGGGGTTACACGCTGTTCACTACACTCTTATTGGAATTTTTTGAAAAATATTTTTGAGATAGCAGACCAGGTCCTATCAACAAAAAGTCCGCTATTGTTTTTCTGCCGCAGCAGCGTGACGAGGAAATTTTCTGTGTTGGCAAACACGGAATTTTTGCTCGGCACCCCACGGCACAGGTTGAGATTTTTGCAAAGCCTCTGCAAAAATGAATGTCGTGTGCTGTGGCATTTTCGAGAAAAGGTCCGACATGGTAAAACGCAGTTTTTTCAATGTGGGTACCATTTGTGAGAAAATGATGGGGGTATCCAAAGGGGTGAAATCCCTTGGCTCTGGGTTTCCAATAGGGGTGAGCAGCATCCCTATTGGCACACGATTTTGCTTGCAAAGTCTAGTGTGTTATACCTTTGGCGACCGCTGACGCTGGAAAGGGGCTGTCCCACGCCAGACAGACACTTTTCGGCGGAAGCAGAACAGGCGGATTTTGTGGGCTGAAAGGAACACAAAACGAAGGATTTAGCATGAGCAAAATCCGCCTGTTCGTGTGTAGTTGGCATAGGAAATCTTGAAGCTGTGCGGAAAGATTTTCTGTGACAACGGGGGCGCAAGAGGTATATAAAACCCGCCGCAGCGTCTGTTCCCCTCGTTAGTGAAACCACCACGGCAGTTCCAACCATACGTTATCCAACGCCAGCCTCTCCGTGGATTTCGCTCTGCTCTCTGACAGGAAGAAATGCTCCGCTGTCTCCGTCAAAGGATGCTCTATATTGTCCTCAAATCCGAAACGGTACAACAGATATTCACGCTCTCGATTGCTGATTGCATCAAGGGCGGCGTGAAGTTCTTCGTGCGTTTCCTTTGCAATATAAATCTGTGCGGGATTGGTCATATTGGAATCGGGGACAAAGGCATGACGATCCCGATTTTCAAATTTCGTCACCTCATCCAGACTGACGATCTCGCCCATGTGCTTTGCTTCAAAGGATGTACTCTGACTTCGGATGTAGTCGATCATGGAATTGCGAATTGCCGGAGCTGCGTAAGTCAGAAATTTGTTGCCGCCATCGGGATTGAATTTCTCCACGCATCCCATCAGTCCCAGACAGCCTTCCTGCACAAGATCGTCAAAGGTAACACCGAGTGCCCGATTGACTTCTATCTGTGCGCTCCATATTTCATGCGCCGTCATTTTGATAAAACGCAGATTGTTTTCCACAAGACTGTTCAGCGCATCCATGTTCCCGTTCTGCGCCAGCGCACACAGTTTTTCGTTATCAACTGCCGTCATGTTCATATTCTGTTGGCTTGACCGTGAGCAGTCCGATCAATGCCTGATTGAATTGTTTTAATGCTTCGGGGTCAACACCCTCCATGCCGCTGACGCTGCCCGTGATCGCTTCGGCAACCATTTCGGGCGTGATATTCGGCTTTGTCACATCCTGCCCCTTTGTCAGCTCTGCGTACATATGCTGTGCCGCTTCTTTGCTCATGGCTTGTGCGTCTGAGACATTGGAGCCGATCTCCTTCTTGATTTCTTTCAACACATTCATAAAGGTGTTCTGAATAGCAGTAAGATCAGCTTGATACATCGGCATCCTTGAAACGCTGACAGTCTTTGCGGCTTCTGTAATGGCTTCTCTATCTTCGGGATGCTGCTTTGCTTCTCCCATCAACAGCGCACTCAATGTGGCATACATCTGATTCTGTGCGGCATATCCGGCAGCAAGGGTATCATCAAAATAATGTGCGATCATATTGGTCATTGCGGCGAAGTTTTTGTTTTCCAGTAAGCGATTGACAACCTCAGCATTGACCTTTCCTGTGTAGAGATTTTTTGCCGCCTGTACCGACAAGCCGAGTTCGGCTATATCGTAATTCATGCGGTCGGGAATATCGGTAACGCCGAGCAGGAAGTCGGTGGATACCTCAAATTCCTTTGCGATCTTTTTGATATTCTCGTCACCGAGTTTGCCTGTTGCATTGCTGATAAATCTGCTGAGTGTGCTGACATCCATTCCAATTTTTGCGGCAAGCTCACTCTGCGTGATCTTACGTTCTTTCATCAAATCCTGCAAACGCTCTCTGATGTTGCCGGATAAGTATTTGCGCTCCATGCTCTGCGCCCCCTTTCCTATTGGCATCAATCTTTTGTTTTTGACTTGATATATTTTCCGCTCTTGACTCTTGCATCGGCGGGCTTCTCTGCATTTTCGGGGATAATCCATCGTCCACCCGCCCTCTGTGCGCCGGGGATGCGGTTTTCATTGCAGAGGATACCGACACGGCGGTGGGAAATGCCCCATTTTTCTGCAACCTCAAAGGTAGAAAGATATTTCATCGGTATTACCCTCCATTCCTGTACTACTTTATATTATATACCACAAATGGAATAAAATCAATATCATAACTGTGAACAATCGCCGTCCTGCGTTTTGCATTTTTGCAAAATTGCAGGGCGGCTTTTTTGTTTTCCTGCATTTGTGCGTGATTTTTCGGTCTATAGACATTTTCTCCGTATATTCAAGCAGACGAACAAAATCGTCGAGAAAAATTTATGGAGGAATGCGATGAACATTTATGAAAGCATCAAGGCGGCAATCAGCGTAAAGCAATCCGCCGAACACTACGGGCTGAAAGTGAGCCGCAACGGCATGGCTTGCTGCCCGTTCCACAATGACAGGCATCCGAGCTTGAAGCTGAACGAGGAATATTTCTTCTGCTTCGGCTGCGGAGCCAAGGGGGATGTGATCGACTTCGTGGCAAGGCTCTTTGATCTGAGCAGCTACGAAGCGGCGCAAAGACTGGCTGCGGACTTCGGTATCAGCACCGAGCCGGGACAGCCTGTGGCAGTTCCCCACAAGTTAAAGCATCCCTATATCCGTCAGTTCCGGGAGGACGAAACACCTGTAAGCCCTTGGGGTTCAGCTGGGCG
>OKRZ01003024.1_pt1 | contig 11706 bp, 5 predicted proteins | sample 1601141 | NCBI WGS metagenome assembly OKRZ01 (sample SAMEA3541524, study PRJEB24748) | human gut metagenome | biome: human gut; feature: human-associated habitat; material: faeces | place: China | collected 2012
GCACCTGCTTCCTTTACAGCGATAGCAGTTGTGATTATCTGCTCCTCAGTTTCAACAGAGCAAGGACCTGCAATGACCTGAAGCTTTCCGCCGCCTATCTTTCTGCCTGCAACGTCGATAACAGTATTATCAGGGTGGAACTTTCTGTTAGCATTCTTGTAAGGCTCCTGAACACGCTGTACATTTTCAACACATTCCTTAGCCTGAACTGCTTCTATATCGATCTGAGTTGTATCGCCAATAAGACCGATAACATTTGAATGAACGCCCTCTACCAGATTCGTCGATACGTGGAACTGGTCGAGCCAGTTCAAAAGCTCTTCTACCTGTTTTTCCTGTGAATTGTTTTTCAATACGATGATCATGTTACTTTCCTCCGAAAATCAAATTTGTATAGGCAATAAAAACAGCCGTGACATTCTTTTACAAGAAAGCCACGGCTTATAATAAACGCATATATAAAAACAGAAACTTCTCTATACGCCTATTCTGATCTCGTCGCTTTCTTCACACGCCAAAAAAACTCGAAGCCATAAAAGTAGCTCAAGCTCATAAAGAAGTATGTAAAGACTGCAGACATGATAACAGTAGACATATTCTGTTTTTTCCTTTCGATTTATTTGTTATTGCTAACCACGATTATTATACTCTCACAGGCAGGGCTTGTCAATAGTCATGCCGAGAGTTTACACTTTTTTAACGCTTGCAAAACACTTTATTCTTCATTTTTCACCTTATAGCTTTCCACAAGATGATAGACCTTGATATCCACAAAAGCGTCAAGAACGATACCATCAGCGGTATAATCCTCGCTGAATATCCTGCCCTCCTGCCTTATGGTGTTCACAAGACCCGCCTTGTCAAAAGGCAAAAGAAGCCTGCATCTTACGCTGTTTTCGGGTAACGCCTTTTGTATAGCCGCAAGCAGGCTGTCAATGCCTGTGCCGTTTTGGGCGGATATCTTCACCGCTTCACCTGATGTGTCAAGCTCGTTTATATAAGGCACTTTGTCGCACTTGTTGAACACTGTCACCACAGGTATTCCCTCACAGCCAAGCTCTTTGAGCAGTTCAAGGGTAACTTTTGCCTGCTCCTCGCAGTCATCAGCCGAGGCGTCGCACACATGGATTATAACGTCCGCACTTGCCGCCTCTTCAAGAGTGGATTTGAAAGCTTCCACAAGCTGATGCGGCAGACGTCTGATAAGTCCTACCGTGTCAATAAGCGTCACCGACCTGCCGTCAGGAAGCTCTATAGCCCTTGATGTTGTTTCCAAAGTCGCAAAAAGCTTGTTCTCTGCAAGCACGCCCGCTTCTGTAAGATAATTAAGCAGTGTGGATTTGCCCACGTTTGTATAGCCCACTATCGCCGCTGTAAGAACACCGTCTTTCTTGCGACGTTTTCTCATAAGCCCACGACGCTTCTCTATCTCCTTAAGCTCGTCTGAAAGTGCCGCAATACGTGTTCTGATGTGTCGCTTGTCAGTTTCAAGCTTCGACTCACCAGGACCTCTTGTGCCGATACCACCGCCAAGACGTGACATATTAGTTCCCATGCCTGCAAGCCTTGGAAGTCTGTATTTGTTCTGTGCTATCTCTACCTGCAATCTGCCCTCACGAGTAGTCGCACGCTGAGCAAAGATATCCAGTATGAGCATAGTTCTGTCGATAGTGAAAACGCCGCACACGTCCTCGATATTTCTTATCTGTGTGGCTGTAAGTTCGCAGTCGAAAACTATCCTGTCGATATCCTCGTTTTTGCATATCTCAGCCATTTCTTCAAGCCTGCCTGAGCCTATGCAGGTACCGCTGTCAAAGGACGGCCTTTTCTGCGTTACTCTCGCTATCACCTCACCGCCTGCTGTTTCTGTCAGCTCTTCAAGTTCATCAAGGGAAAGCTCCACGTCATACGAACCTGTATCCACTGCTGCAAGCAGCACACGGTCTTTCTTTATTGTGTTGTCAAACATTTCTGCCATATTAATCACTCCTAATGTCTGTTATCAAGCCGCTCTTCGGCTTTTTCAGGCATAAAAAAACACACCCTCAGGCGTGTAACCAAAACGCTATACGGAAGAGTCGGAGCGGCTCGTGCCAATGCACCTGCCTGATATTCGGTTTAATAGTTTCTCACCCATATTCTTGTAATTCTCATGTCATCCGACGCTCCTTTCGTAAAATATGTTTTATTATATCACAGCCATGATATTTTGTCAAGCATAAAAACAAAAAGCAGGCTGCCTTTTTCAGACAGCCTGCAAATGTTATTCATAATCGCTTTTAAGTATGCTCCTCTTATGCTTTTTCTCCTCATAAAGCAGGATATCAGCATGGCTGAGAAGCTCTCCTATCTCAAGCGTGGCACTGCATACGAACGGATAAACGCCTACGCTCGTATGGATTATATATGGCTTATCGGCGGCATATTTAATATTGTATTCTCTTGTGACCGCTTCTATATGGTTTCTCATTGACGGGATATCTATTGCGTTATCAAGAAAAGCGCATACAACGAACTCATCGCCACCTATACGACCCACTATCTCGCTGTTGCCAAAAGAGTGTTTAAGTATCTTTGCCGCAGATAGTATAGCAAAGTCTCCCTCCTCGTGACCAAATTTATCATTTATGGTTTTCAGACAGTCAAGGTCGGCAAAGACCATGATAGCCTTTTCACCCTCGTTTTTGTCATTGCTGAGTCTTTTACGAAGCTCCTCAAAAAATCCCCTTCGATTGTAGCAACCAGTCAAAGCGTCCTGCCTTGAAAGATCTCGAAGAAGCTCATTGTTCTCCTTGATCTCGATAAGACTCTTTTTAAGCTGCTTCTGGGTAACAGCCTGCTGCTTCATCAAGGTTATTATTTTAAGTGCCGCACAAAGTTGAACTGTCACCGACTGCAAATAATTAAAATACTCATGCTTTATCTCACACATCAGTATTCCGTAATGCTCCTCGTTAGAGAACAATGGTGATACCACTAATGTATAACGTCTGTCTGTTGGCAAATACTTATTCGACAACAGCTCTGTATACTTTACAGCCTGCTCTTCATGTGGGAGCTGGATAGCGTCAGAACCATTGTGATAGGCTTTGAGATACATATATTCCGGCGGCTGCCACTTATCTGTGCCAAGGTGAATAAGGGCGGGCTCGAAGCTGAACAGAAAGCTTGATTCCATATGAAGCCTCGTAAGCTTATCCACAACAGTTTCATATGCTCTGTCATCATAAGCTTCAAACACAAGCATATCCCTTGTGATGGAGTTTGCCTGCCATGCAAGAAACTCATTATCCTCAAGCTTTTCCTTACAGTAATTCGCATTGCGTTCTGCCAGTATCTTGTATATCTGAATAAAAGTCTGATTTAACTTCAAATGCTTCTCCATGTTGTCAAAACGAGAGATAAGCTTTTGCTGAATATACTCAACAGAAGCATAAAGCTCATCAACGCTCACAAACCTAAAAAATTCTTCACTGGCAAGAGTTGAGGTCATTTCTAATACTTTGTCTTTTTTGACCTCATTATCAAGGTTTTCCTCACGGGCATAATCATCAAGAGCATATATTATCTTGACGTAATTTTCTCGCATTTTCGCAGTTGTTTCACTTGCACTGTATTTATTGAACAAAAACTGTCCCATTCTTCTTGCAAACGCTTCCGGATCATCTGATATGCGTCCAAAAGATATGGTCTTTAATTTTGAGTTGCCCTGACAGCCGCAGGAATTTCTTCTTACCATTCCCGAAGAGATCTTATCGTTGTTTATAGCCTTATTTACAACATAATTCACAGCCTCCTGAACGGCATGATAGCCAAGCTCAGAAGGGTCAGCCTTGACAGTCGTCAAATGCGGATTAAGCTCCTCAGCCACGGGATCGTCGTCAAAGCCTGTCACAAGGATATCCTTACCGGGACGTATCCCACGCTCTTCCATAGCCTTATAGCCCGCAATTGCCATCTGGTCGTTTGCAAAAACGATAGCATCAAGCTCCGGATTATCGTCAATTAGCTTTCCGACTTCGTCAACACAGAATTTCGAAAAATTGCCATATGCAACACGCTTTTCATCATAGATGATACCATTTTCCTTAAGAGTTTCCTTGTAAACGTCAAGTCTTTCAAGGGCATCATCACTTGTTTTAGGTCCGCTTACCATACCTATCTTTTTACAGCCATGCACCTTTATAAGATGTTCTATAGCCTCCTTCATTCCCGTTCTGTTGTCGAGCATGATACAAGGATAACCATCAATATGTGCCGTTATAGTTATAACAGGCGTTCCAGCAAATTTTTTCAGAAACTGAGCCTTATGCTCGTTGTCAAGATATGTTCCAAGTGTGCCGATAAGCACAAGCAGAACGTCGAACTTATTTGCCGCCGCCATATCGAACAAAGTATTATACTGATACTCATACACCGTTCTCAGCTTGTCGGCATAGATCCCATCTATATATCTGCCTGGAAAAATAACGAGGTCGGCGTCGCACTGCTCTGCGCCTATCATTGCGCCCTCTGCAACCGCATCGTCAAAATCATCTTCAAGGTGGCTCACCAAAAGTCCTATTTTTATACGTCTGCGTTTAGCAGTATCATTCATCATCTCATGATCCTCCGTACAAATCAGCCGTGCTGCTTCAGACGATCTAAAGCAGCGTCACACAAGGCACGCCTATGTGCTTTGCCTTATTCGTTTATCTTAATATTTTTCTTACAGTCAGTGACCGAAAGCATACCCTCCGGACTTCCAATTTCCCAACCGTCGCCTGTAAGGAACATTACATCAAACTGACAGCTTTTTGCTGTCACGTCACCTTTGCCTGTTTTATCTCCAACGCCTGAAACAGAACCACCCTCGCAGTAAAGCGTAAAGACAGTATTTTCAAGTTCACAGTCAAGCTTGCCGCCCCTTGTTCCCACACAGTTGAGAGTTCGTCCTTTCATGGAAATGTTGAGCCTGCCATCAAGAATACATATCTTTCCGGTCCCGTTACTCATAACTCCCACTGCAGTCAGATTATTTCCCGAAAGCACACAGCTAATGTTATAGTCTGAAATGCTTATATCAGCACTGCCCTTTACGGCACCAATGCCCACTGACATTCCTGCCGCAAGCTTTAGTCTGCAGCCACAGTTTGATATAGTCACATCTGCGTCGCCATCGATGCTTCCAATACCAACGCACCTATCGCCACTGCAATTTACAGCTATATCACCGCCTGCAATGACAATACCATCTTTGCAGCCTCCTCCGCCTATTCCGACGCACTTGTCGCCATTTGCAGTTATATCAAGAACACCTGTCATTGCGACAGTTATCCTTCCACAAGGCTGCTTGCTGTCAGTACCTATTGCATAGCAATCCTGTGATTCTGATCTGATATAAAGCTCACCTGAGCCTACAAGCTCTAACGACGATCCCTCAGGGACATAAATGCCTCTGCCGTCTATACGATCTTCACCGCTGCACACTATCCTTACTCTCGAGCCAATGCCAAGCTTTATGTTCGGTAGTTCCCCATATGTAATGAGCCATGCGTTTTTCAAGTGAATGACGCAATCAACACCATTACCAATTGTCACGGACAAAGGCACTGCACGATCATCCTCAGCCTTTCCTGAAAGAGTAAATGTACCTGTGCCGAGAAAAATGTCAGAATATCTTTTTTTATACATCTCAGCAAGGTCGATAACGTCATTATCCTCAGCGTGGAAGACCTTTTTATCTTTATCTCCAGCCTCGATACTATAAGCCACTATCTCCTCACGGATATTTTCCGAGATATCGTGGATAAGCACAGGCTTCGGCTTAGAAACATAATAGCCCTGAATAAGATCGACGCCGAAATATATCATGGTTTTAAGTTCTTCGCTTGTTTCAACACCCTCTGCAAGTGCGGTATATCCGCTTGAATGGAAATATTCCACCATTTTTGAAACTATCTTCTGAGCCTTAGGATTCTGGTCAATGCCAGAAATGAGTGAACGGTCTATCTTTACCACCTCAGGATCATATCGCAGAAGATTCGATGTATTTGAGTAGCCTGTGCCGTAATCGTCAATAGCAAGGCTCATATTGTTCTTTTCAAGACGCACCCTTATTCTATCGAGGTCATCCTCGCTGATCTCTGTCTGCTCTGTCATTTCGATAACGACCTTTTCAAGAAGTTCACCATAATCATTGACGATCGCATAAAAATCCTTATCGTCAAGAGCATGAGATGATATTGAATTTATATACAGCCTGCGGTTTTCAAAATCGAGCTGATGCTTGCTGAGATATTTAAGAGTATTTTTAAGTGTAGCTTTCTCTATATCGTAAAGTCTGCCGAAATTTTTAGCACAGTTGAGTATCTGAAGCGGATTGAGTGCTATATTTCCCTTTGTTCTCATAAGCGCTTCATAAGCGACTATCTCGCCTGTTGAAGCACTAACGATAGGCTGAAAATGATATGTAAACAGATTTTTATCAAGAAGCTCTGAAAAAGCCCTGATATTCTCGATATCACTCTTCTGCTTTGCATATTTTTCAGGATCAAAGCAACAAATACTGCCTGCACCCTTTGCCTTAGCTTCATATAGTGCAAAGCCTGCTGCGTGCATGAGTCTTGCCGGCACTTCAAAGCCGCTGCTTATGCCTGCCGTCACAGACAGCGAATGATTTGAAGACGATCTCACTCCAAATTCATCTGGCAGGCAACACTCCTTCACCGCTTTACGTATATTGTCAGCAAATTCCTCAGGCTTACCTCCAAAGCATGGAACATATATCCAAAACTGACCGTCTGAATTGAATGCCGTTACAGTATTTTCAGGCAAAACCGCAACAGCCGCCTTAAGTGCCTCCCCTATGCAGTAGTCTGAATCCAAAAGCTTCCCTGCTCCATCAAATCTTACAAGAGCAAGCAATGATGAGCGTGTCATTCCATCAAGAAGTCTTACAAGCTCTGATTGTGGTATAATGTCGATCCCTTCAAAAACACTTTTTGACATATATTCTTTCGACAGATACACTATTCCGGCGGTAATGCCACTTGGAGTGTCAAGAAGCTCTATACACAACGGCAGGCCAAGATCTCGTCCTCCGCCGTTCAATGCAACTATATCTCTGAACTTGTCATAATCTGTGTTCTCTCTAAGTCCCATAAGAGCACGACAGTTTTCATCGGCATAAAACTCTCCGCTTTTCTCGTCCATAACAAACCCGCCGATATTGTGCCATATTGAACAAACCTTTCCCCAGACAGCACCAAAATAGCTTTGCCACAATTTATTTTCCATATCCATGATCTTCACCATGCCTGAATATACGACTGTGTTCAGACAATCCTTCCTTTGGAGATTTGTTAATTTTTTATATTTTTATAACTAATTATTTATCAAGCCTATTATAACATAATCCCGATAAAATTACAATAGCGACTAAGAAAAAGATGTTACAAAATCGTGCATGGAATTTTGTATATCTGTTTGACTTAGCTGGTTTTTGGTAGTATAATATAAGCATACACACAATGGAAAGTTAGGATAAAATGACAGATTTTCGCAATAAGTATTCGGTGCTTCAGGACTTTTTTGGACACTCTCAGTTCAGAAATGGTCAGGAGCAGATAATAGACAGCATACTTGCAGGGCGTGACTGCCTTGGAGTTATGCCAACAGGCGCAGGCAAATCTATGTGCTATCAAATACCTGCTCTTATGTTTGACGGGATAACTATAGTTGTTTCGCCGCTCATATCCCTTATGAAAGATCAGGTGAATTCGCTGATACAATCGGGAGTGAGGGCAGCGTATCTGAACTCGTCACTGACGGCGGCACAGTATGAAATGGCTATATCAAACGCCGCCCGTGGTATGTACAAGATAATATATGTTGCACCTGAAAGGCTGATGACAGGATCGTTTTTGTCACTTGCTTCGTCGGTGAAGATATCCATGCTTGCGGTGGACGAAGCCCACTGCGTTTCTCAGTGGGGACAGGATTTCAGACCTTCCTATATGAGGATACCCGAGTTTCTTGGCAAACTTCCCTACCGTCCTATCGTCAGCGCATTCACCGCCACTGCCACCGCAGAAGTAAAAGCGGATATTATCAAAATGCTTGAACTCCGTGACCCTTTCACTATAACCACAGGCTTTGACAGAAAAAATCTCTACTTTGGCGTTTCTCACCCTCATGACAAATACAGTGAAACAGTGAGGATAGTTGAGAAATACAAGGACAACTGCGGAATAATCTACTGCTCTACAAGGAAAAATGTTGAGAGCGTGTGTGAAAAGCTCTGTGCCGACGGCTACAACGCTTCACGCTATCATGCAGGACTTTCTGATGAGGAAAGGCGTAAAAATCAAGACGATTTTATCTTTGATCGTGTCCAGGTCATGGTGGCGACCAATGCTTTCGGCATGGGAATAGACAAATCAAACGTGAGCTATGTCATACATTATAATATGCCTAAGAATATTGAAAGCTATTATCAGGAGGCAGGCAGAGCGGGACGTGACGGCAACGAAGCAAAGTGCATTTTGCTCTACAGCGGTCAGGACGTTGCGACCAACAAGTTTCTTATAAACAATTCTCATGACAATCCCGACCTTGACGATGACACTCTTGAAATGATACGCAAACGTGATCTTATGCGTCTGAAAAAGATGACCGATTACTGCAATACAAACGGCTGTCTGAGAGAGTTTATCCTTGGATATTTCGGTGAGAAGCAGGACAAGCCTTGTCAGAACTGTTCAGGCTGTTTGGGTGATTTCGGAGAAACAGAAGAAGTTGACGTGTCTGTAGATTGCCAAAAAGTGCTTTCCTGCATTTATAGACTTCACCAGCGAAACCTTTCTTTTGGAGCAGGTGTCATAGCACAGATACTTAAAGGCTCAGACTCCGAAAAGGTAAAGCGTTTTGACCTTTCCACTCTTTCGACATACGGCATAATGAAAGACTCCACGCAGGTCTATATCCGCAGGCTCATAGCTTTTCTTGAAGCTGATGATTACATCACACAGACTTCACACGGGGATTTTTCTGTGCTTACCCTTACAAGAAGGTCTGCAGAGATATTAATGGACAAAAAGACTATTACAATACGCCTTCCAAAGAAAAAACCAAAGAGCGAAATGGTCACAAAGATCGGCAGGGAAGAAGTTACGACATTTGACAAGGAGCTTTTCGGACGGCTCAGAGCTGTGCGGAGCAGACTGGCGACACAGGCGAGTCTGCCTGCATATATCATTCTTACAGACGCTTCACTGCGTGATATGTGTATAAAGCTGCCTAAGACGCAGACGGAGCTTTTGAATATCTCAGGGGTGGGAAAGTCAAAGCAGGAACGTTATGGAAGATACTTTGTAGCTGAGATACAGAAATATCTCAAGGAAAATCCTGACGCCGCTTCGGGTTATAAATATATCCCAGAGGGCTATCTGCAAAAACAGATGGCGGAAGGCGGTCAAAGCACAAAGGAATATATAATCGCCCACGCAGGTGAGCTTTCAGGCAAAGAACAGGATATGACCCTTTCAGAGGTATGCGACAGCATTTTCTATCAGCTCAGCACAGACGGCGATATAAGAAGCATAAAACTTGCCATAAAAGAATGGCTCATAGGTGAAAATTATCTTGCAAAAGACGGTGCAAACGGCAGGGGCTTTCTTGAAACTACAATACTTTCCCCTGAAGCAGGAATAATAGAGCGTGAAAAAATATCACAGCTTGGAAACAGCTACAAGACGATACTTTTTCCAAAGCAGGCGCAGGAATTTATTTTTGAAAACATAGAGGAGATACTCAGCAAAGATGTACAAAACTAATAATAAAATGCGGTTTTGTGACAAATATTTATGTTTTCATACAATTTAGGTGGGGAAAATCAGAAAAGCTATTGAAAACCCACGAAAAAAGCAGTATAATAACAATAGTACATAAAACGACACGGGAGCTGAATGTTTTTCGGCTGAGAAAGAGCAAATTGATGTTCTGACCGCACCTGATATGGGTAATGCCAGCGTAGGAAAATAGTGTGTATATCTATGCGTATGCCCTTTTATCAGGCATACGCATTTTTTGTACGCAGAAAGGAATGGTATAATATGAAAAATTCAAAAACACTCACATTGGTCGAGGGTGCAGTAATGGTGGCACTGGCAACAGTGCTTAGCTTTATCAGAGTATACAAGCTCCCTTGGGGCGGCTCTATCACACTGCTCTCCATGCTTCCTATAGCAGTTTTCAGCATTAAGCATGGCGTAGCAAAGGGTCTTGGAGCGGCATTTGTTTTCTCTCTCATTCAGTTCATTCAGGGTATCACAGACGGACTTTTCGGCTGGGGACTTTCTCCTATAATGCTCGTTGCCTGCATATTCATTGACTATCTTGCAGCCTACACAGTTCTCGGTGTGGCAGGAATGTTCAGAAAGAAAGGCGCAGTGGGCTGGATAGCAGGAACGATGATAGCAGTTTTCCTGAGATTTGTTTGCCACTTCATCAGCGGCGTTGTTATCTGGAAGTCATTCGGCGCACTGTGGGACGGCTTCTCAACAGACAACAGCGTACTCTACAGCCTGCTTTACAACGGCTCATATATGCTTCCTGAAATGATATTCACAGCTATCGGTGCGTTTGCACTTTTCGAGATACCTCAGACTAGAAAAATTCTTTCCACACAGGATAAATAATCACACATTGCAAAAGGCTAGCAGTCTGCGGCTGTTTTCATTCATGCAAAAAAAGGACGAACACAAAATGTTCGTCCTTTTATTTATCAGTTATAACCGCAGGCAAGACGTTTCTCAAACTCAGCCGCAGGCAGAGGCTTGTCAAACACAAAGCCCTGAACAGCGTCACAGCCAACTTCTCTGAGATAGTCAAGCTGCTGCTCAGTTTCAACTCCCTCGGCGATAGTTTCCTTGCCAAGCTTTTTAACCATTTTTATAATGTAATAGAACATTATAAGATCTTTATCCTTGCCCTCATAATCCTTTTCAAGAGGAATAAAGGACTTGTCTATCTTTATTACCTGCAGATCAACATTCTTTATCATATTGAGCGATGAAAAACCAGTGCCAAAATCGTCCATAGATGTGACGATACCATTAGCTCTCAGACCATTCACGATCTCTGTGATAAGCTCAAAATTCTGATAATCCTCGCTTTCAGTAAGCTCTATTTCTATAAGCTGGTGATCAAGCTCGTATTTGTCGATCAAGGCAACTATATTACCTATCATATTTTTTTCTTCCAGGTGCTTCCTCGAAAAATTCACTGATATCCTCAAGGGTTCAAAACCCATATCTATGCGTTTTCTCAGCCATTTGCAAACTTCTTCAAGCACATAGTAGTCAAGCTTTATTATGCTTCCGTCATTCGTAAGAAGCGGAACAAACTCCACCGGTGCTGATAACCTTCCCTTTCTATGCCAACGTACAAGGGCTTCTGCACCAAATATCTCCTTGGTTTCGATGCGTACCTTTGGCTGATAATACACCTCGAACTCACCTGCCATAAGCCCAGCCATGAAGTTTGACAGCACTCCCTGAATTTTCATCAGTTCTTGTTTTATATTTTCGGAATACTCTATTACATGACCTGCGCCAACTCGTCTTGCAGCAGCATATGCAATGCTTGCACGAGCCATTACTTCTCTTGGATATCTTATACCCACAGTTGACGAATATCCGATGGTTGCACTAAAAATAAAATCCT
>OKRZ01003031.1_pt1 | contig 11682 bp, 6 predicted proteins | sample 1601141 | NCBI WGS metagenome assembly OKRZ01 (sample SAMEA3541524, study PRJEB24748) | human gut metagenome | biome: human gut; feature: human-associated habitat; material: faeces | place: China | collected 2012
GCCCCTTGCAGTGCCAGTGAGGAACTTGGAGGTATAGTAGACCAAAGGTCCTCGCATATCTCAATGCCAAAAGTCGTATCTGAAGTCTCAAAAAGCAGATTTGCACCTATGGGAACGATTTGTCCACACAGGCGTACGTTGTTTGTAGTCAACTGAAGCGCTGATGTGAACCAACGTTGTTCGTAGAATTCTTTATAATTCGGCAGATAGGTCTTGGCTGCAACTCCCAACACTTTCCCTTTCTGAATCACTACGGCTGCATTGATTACTGTCGAATTGACAACGACAGGCATGCCAACAATAGAAATGATATCTAATTGACGGGTGTTATTCAGAATTTGCATCAGCCCCATTTCTGCTTCTTCCAGCAAAAGTTGTTGTCCGAATAGGTCACCACAAGTATATCCGGTGATACTCATTTCCGGGAAAATAATGATCTGCACTCCTTTTCCTTCAGCCACTGTAATCAGACTTTCTATCTTCTCTACATTGAATTTACAGTCAGCCACTTTTACGTGTGGCACGGCTGCAGCTACTTTTACAAATCCGTAGTTCATCTTATACCTTATTTATATATAATGAGTGCAAAAATAGGAAATAGTTTTGAATAATTATCTTTTCTATATTGAATCCTCTTAATAAGCTATTTTGTATGAGTTGTGATGTTGTTATTTGAGCAATTAAAGTAACTATCAAAATGAACGTTTATATTCAATTATCATTGAAATATGTTGTGGATTTATTTTCATTTATGGGTTTGTGTACTTAAATATGTATCAAAAAGATATAAGTGGAAATTTGGTATAAAATATGCGACATATTGTTTCTTTTATTTAAATATAATATATATATTTGTAGCCAAAATAGAACAATATTAGAAGTGTATAACACCTAAACAGAACAAGTGATATTAGTGTTTAATTTATAACTTAAGAGAGCAGATGGTCAAACCTTTAATTCACACAGCAGCAACACGAAAAGTCTATTTGGATATTTGGCGCAATATTAAGAATTTGCCAAGTTAGTCTATTCCTATTCTATATTTATAGATAATAATAGCCTGTCCCAAGTCGGTGCAGAAAATGCATAAACCGATTTTGGGAAAGGAGTGTATTATTCTACGCGAAGACTGCGTATTCCTTATTGTAGATAAATCTATAAAAATAAATCAATTTCATTAATTTAAAATCAAAGTATCAAAGATGAGAAAATCAATTCTCTTGTTTGTACTCTTTACTCTGACAAGTATCCCCCTGTTGCTTTTTGCACAGGGTGGATATCAGGTAACGGGACACATTATTTCGGCGGAAGACAATCAGCCGATGATTGGTGTGTCTGTTTTGGAGAAGGGTACGACGAACGGAGTAATTACCGATATCAATGGTAATTACAGTATCACAGTGACGAAATCTCCCGCCATTTTGCAGTTTTCTTACATTGGAATGAAAACGATGGAAAAGCAGGTGTCTGCTGCCACTCGCATGAATCTGAAGATGGAGAGTGATGCACAAATGGTAGAAGAAGTAGTGGTTGTTGCCTACGGTGTACGTAAGAAAGGTACGATTGCAGGTTCTGTATCTACGGTAAAAGCTGAAAAGATGGAAGATGTTCCTGCTCCGAGTTTCGATCAGGCACTGCAAGGGCAGGCACCGGGATTAATGGTGCTTTCTGAATCAGGTGAACCCAGTAAGGCAGCAACTTTTCGTATTCGCGGAACAAATTCAATTAATTCGGGGAAAGATCCTCTTTTTATATTGGATGGAGTGGCTATTTCAAGTTCAGATTTCAACACGATTAGTCCTAATGATATTGAGAGCATTTCAGTGTTGAAAGATGCTTCTTCTACTTCTATCTATGGCGCACGTGCTTCTAATGGCGTGGTAGTAATCACTTCCAAGCGTGGACGTATGGGGGAAGCTGCCAAGATTACTTTCCGTACACAACTAGGTTTTTCCCAATTAGCTTCAAAGGACTGGGATCAGATGGATACGAACGAACGTATTCAGTTTGAAAAAGAAGTGGGATTGGATAAAGGACAGGATTACGAGAAATTAAGTAAGATAAATATCAATTGGCTGGATAAGGTATACAATGACAAAGCACCCTTGCAGAATTACGAGTTATCAGTAAATGGTGGTACGGAAAAGTTAAATTATTATGTTTCGGGAAGCTATTATGATCAGGATGGTATTGCAGTAGGTTCTACATTTGAGCGTGTTAACTTCCGTGCCAATGTGGAGGCGAAAGCTAATAAATGGTTGAAAATAGGAACGAATACAATGTTTACTTATCAGGAGGTAGAACAGAGTGATGATGGTGAATATGCATTGTGGGCTCCTATTTCCGCATCTTTTTTCATGTTGCCTTACTGGAATCCTTATAAGGAGGATGGAAGTCTGGCTCTTCAGGATGACGGCAGTTGGAAAGGAACGACGGAGAATCCGTTAGCATGGATGGAAAACAATCCGTTATCAAATAAGAAGTATAAACTTTTATCTACTTTCTATGCTGAAGCTACACCTATAAAGAATCTCACAATTCGTTCACAACTAAGTGCAGATTATGGTCATACTACTTCTTTTTATCGAAGTTTTCCGAGTTATAAGCCAAATAATAATTATGGAGGTGCCCAGCGTAGTTCGTATGATATGCTTAATCTGATGATTACAAATACGGCAAACTACCGTTTTATGTTGAATGATGTTCATTCATTCAACTTTATGGTTGGGCAGGAAGGAGTCGATTATCATTATGAAGGTTTTCAGGTTACGACTCGTGGACAGACAAATGATATTTTGACAAACTTGTCTTCCGGTTCTACCGCTTCATCATGGGGAGATCCCGTTACGGAATATTCTTTTCTCTCTTTTTTTGGTCGTGGTGAATATAATTATGATGATCGTTACTATGCTGACTTTTCGGTTCGTGGGGATGGATCTTCCCGTTTCGGAACAGATAAACATTGGGGAGCTTTTTGGTCAGTCGGGTTTATGTGGAATCTCCGTAAGGAGAAGTTCATGCAAAAATATAAATGGCTTACTAATGCGCAAATAGCGATTAATACCGGTACATCGGGCAACTCTTCTATTAATAACTATGAACATCTGGCTTTAGTTTCCGGTGGATATAAGTATAACAATGAATCAGGTATTGCTATTTCCCAGTTGGGAAATGAAGAATTAAGTTGGGAGTCTACATGGGCTACTAATGTGGCACTGCATTTAGGTTTTATTGATCGTATAAATTTGGATGTGGAATTTTATAATAAGAAAACTACTAATATGTTGATGGCAGTTCCCATTTCTTACACAACTAGCGGTTTTGGAACTCGTTGGGATAATGTGGGAGCTATGCGAAACCGTGGTGTAGAAATTAATGTCAGTGCAGACGTACTTCGCATCAAAGACTTTACATGGAATGTGAACGCCAATGTTTCATATAATAAAAATGAGATAACCGAGCTTTATAATGGGATAACAGAATATGTAGCCTCTGATACTGGTAGAATGGTTGCGGTAGGTCATCCGTTAGGTGAATTTTATCTGAACCGTTATGCAGGAGTCAATCCTACTAATGGAGATGCTTTATGGTATACCAAAGACGGTGAAATTACTACAGAATATAATGAAAGTGACAAAGTGATGCTGGGTAAGACACATGAAGCTCCTTGGCAAGGTGGTTTTGGTACTACACTTTCTTGGCAAGGATTTTCACTTTCCGCACAGTTCACGTGGGTGGCCGATCGCTGGATGCTAAACAATGACAGAGTTTTTCAAGAGAGCAACGGACTGTTCAGTGCCTACAATCAGTCAAAACGTATGCTTTATGATCGATGGAAAAAGCCGGGAGATGTGACTGATATCCCTCGTTATGGAGTTACTCCTCAACTAGATTCACGATTCTTGGAAGATGCTTCTTTCCTGCGTCTGAAAAATTTAATGCTTAGCTATACATTCCCACAGAAATGGTTGCAGCGGACTAATTTTTTAAGTAGTGCCCGTATTTATGCGCAGGGACAGAATTTGTTGACATTTACAAGTTTTACAGGGATGGATCCGGAGTCTACCTCCAATGTGTATAAGGCTCAATACCCTATGTCCCGTCAGTTTACATTCGGACTGGAAGTTTCATTCTAAAATTAATCAGTGATGATAAGAAAAATAAAATTATATATAGTTTTAGTTGCGGTATTGCTTTCGGCATCTTCCTGTCTTGATAAATATCCGCAAGATGCAATTCCGCAAGAAGAGGCTATTAAGACAGTGAGCGATGTACGCCAAGCTTTGGTCGGTATTTATGCACAGTTTAAAAATGCCAGCCTATATAGCGGATACTTGACTTTATTGCCTGATATTCAGACGGATCTGGTATACGCTGTTAAAGGATATACAAATATCTATGGTGATGTATGGCGTAATGAAATATTGGCTATCAATAAACAGGTGGAATATGTGTATGGTGGCTTGTATACTGTCATCGGACGTTGCAATTTTGTTCTTGATAACATTGCTGCTGTAGAGGCCAACACTTCAGATGATGAACAACTGGACAAGTTGGATACCTATAAAGGTCATATCTATTTTGCCCGTGCGCTGGCTTATTCAGAACTGTTGAAGTGTTTCTGTAAAGCTTATGAAAGTGACGAAGAAGCTGCCAATGAACTGGGAGTTGTACTGCAGTCCAGCTACGTTAATCCGGGACCTGTAAAACGTGCTTCTTTAAAAGATTCGTATCAGTTTGTATTGGATGATTTGGCTAGATCGGCCGAATATCTGGCTACGGATGATGACACTGAGGTTATTTATAATTCTGCATATTTCACGATTGGTACAGTCAATGCTTTATATGCTCGTATGTACCTGTATATGCGGAAGTGGGAGAAAGCTGTTGAATATGCTACTAAAGTAATAGATAGTAAGAAATATATATTAGCTGATGCAACCAAGCATAGTTATTCGGTTACTTATAATGATTTTGCATACATGTGGCAGTATGATAATTCTACTGAAATCATTTGGAAAGTAATGTTTGAGGTAAATTCCTATGGAGGGGCATTAGGCACTGTATTCCTCAATTATGATTATACATCTTATAAACCGGATTATGTACCAGCTAAATGGGCATTGGATGCCTATGCCAATGCTGATTTACGCTATAATGCTTATTTCGCTACGGCAACGACCGGATTCTCTCATGGGTTGACTTGGCCTCTTTTGGTTAAATACATGGGAAATCAGGATTTTATAAGCCAAAGATTGCTGTGTGTATCCATGCCGAAACCGTTCCGGTTAGCGGAACAATATCTGATTCGTGCAGAGGCTTATTGCCGGATGGGAGCATCTTATTATGGAAAAGCAGGAATTGATATTTCTACTTTACGTATGGCTCGTTATTCTTCTTATGGTGGCTCTACTACGCTTACAGAAGAAAATTGGTTTAAAACTGTCAGTGAAGAACGTATGAAAGAACTCTTTATGGAAGGTTTCCGTCTTAACGACTTGAAACGTTGGCATGAGGGATTTGAACGTAAAGAGCAAACTTCGACTATCTCTCCGGGTAATACGTTGAAGTTAGAGAAAGACGATCCTCGTTTTGTATGGCCTATTCCACAACATGAGTTGGATGCTCCTGGCGTAGATCTAGCACCTAATGAAAGCAATAAATAATGTATAAAGATAATATAGAGAAACAATGAAACGATTAATAACAGGAATAGTAACACTTACGACGTTGGCTGTCGGATTCTGGGGATGTAATGATCTTTCCCGGACGACTTACAGCGGTTCCGACTACGTGATGTTCTCCGATACATTATCTATGTATCCGGTGCAGGACAGCGAGAAATGGTTTGAGATTCCGGTAGTAGCTACGAATATATGCGATTATGACCGTTCTTTTGGTGTGGAAGTAGACGATAAGGCTAGTAATGCAATTGAAAAAAAGCAATATGTAGTTGAATCAAATACGGTAACCATTAAAGCAGGGGAGCGAGTTGCAAAGTTCCGGATGAAGGGTGTTTATGAAAATATAGGTAAAACTGACTCTTTGTCGGTTACGTTCAATTTGCTTCCGAAAGATGAAAATATATGGGATTTGTACGGTACACGTACTCGTGTTCAAATGCAAAAAGCATGTCCTTTCGAACTAAGTACTTTTGAAGGCTATTGTCTATTGACTTCTTCTTTCTTTAATGCATATATGACGGATACGGAACATCGGTTATTGCAGGCAGAAAGAGACAAGACGGAAGATAATACTATCATATTACATGATTTTTTCTACAAGAATTATGATCTTAAAATTAAGTATGATCCTTCCGATCCGTTGAAACCATTTGTAGAGTTTGATGATCAAATTATAGGTAGTACGGCAGAAGCCTTCGGAACCATTTACGGTAATGGAAAGCTGATGTGTACTCAGCCTGTTGCGTACGATTCTTATTATAATGTATGCCAGAAATTCGTATTCTTATATAGCACTATTTATGTGGTGGGTAAAGGTACAGTAGGTACTTATGTGAATATCTTGGAGTGGATTAGTGATGAAGAAGCGGAACAGTATAAGAAAGAGGAAGGACTCTAAACTATAATCGGAAATAAATATGAAAGATATAATGAAATATTATTTGCAATTGATTACGTTAGTGTTTTGTCTCTTCGTATCTGCTTGCAGTGATGATGACGAGACTACAACGCCTGTATTCCCGGATTTGCAGAAAATAGAATGTGAAATCGGAGATACCAAGACACTGACTTTTGAGGCTGCCGATAACTGGATATTGACTTCCTCATCGTTATGGTGCTATTTTGAACAGGATGGTGAGAGGACGTTCGTTTGTTCAGGCAATGCCGGAAAGCAGACAGTCACTATCCATATTAGTGATGATGCTACCGAACTGTTAAAATCTTATAAGGCAGAGCTGACTATGAAGCTGGCAGGAAGCCAGCAGGTGATAGCGGAGGTGACGCGTCCGTCTACTGGTTATGAAGTTCGGGCTTTCAATGCGGACAAGTCTGTAATGTACACAGAAGAAAATCCTTTTGTCATCAATTTTGATGGAACTGACATATTGGTGTTAGAAGCTAATGAGGATTGGGCTTTGAAAAGTAACCCCGAATGGATGGAATTCAATCGTAGAGCATCAGACAGCGAAGTTGTATCTGGCAATGCTGGAGATAATGTCAGCGTCACTCCACAGATGATAATGCAATATAAAAAGAATGAAATTACCGGCTTTCTGACAATTGAAAGTAGAAGCGGAGCTGTTGCAAAAGTCCCTGTGAAGTATGAAGGTATTCCTGCTGATAGAATTATTGGTACTCTGAAAGATAACATAGAAGTCTCGGTTGATGGAGAAAGTTATATTGCAGGCGATAATAGTTATGATAGCGAGGGAGTTCCTGTAACGGTAATGGCTAAGAATGATGAATATACCTTGGTATGTGTGGAATATGTGGCAGAACGGAATCAGATGACATGGGAGCTTGAATATTCTTATACAATAATGGATTCCTTTAATCGTTGGCTTTGGATAGATGATGATAAAGAAGGGAATATTAATATAGCAGCAAGCGCAAATAATTCGAAAGCAAGAACTGCGTATGTATTAGCATTTCCTAACGTTATATATGCTGAAATTAAGGATCATCTATCCGATCTTGTTTTACTTGAAAAGGGGATTCCAAAGGAATATGATGAAAATATAATTGCTGATATAAAACAGGAAGGAGTGGCAGGAGATCTGATATCTTTGGTTAAAGAAAGTGGTGAACCTATTTTGGATGGTACAGGCAATCCTGTGAAAGCTGTACCTTCGGATATGCCAGATGAACAATTAGAAAGTGAATATGGTACTACAAATGTATTTTTGGTTTCATCGTTGACTTTAGGTGTTAATTATGATCCATTCCATATTATTGTAAATGGCTACTCCGGTTGGAATTTGCAAGCTGAAACTAAGCATAATGGTCAGGATACCGTATGGGAAGGAATTGAAGTTGAGGGAAGGTATATGACAAGTGCATTTGTCAATGTTTCAGGTATGGACGAAAGCAAGAATGGAACAAAGCCTATGGTTATTAAATTAATGGATAATGAAACTATTTTAGGAGTATTGCTGATTCAACCCCGATATGAGGATTGATAACATGTAAAATTTAGCTTATATGAAAACTAAGATATTATTTATAAAAATGTTTGTCCTTTCTTGCATGTTGTTTACTTTAGGGTTTACAGCTGGAAGTTGCTCTGACGATGATGACGTACTTCAGGCAGGATATGGATATGCTCAGTTCAAACTTTATAAAGGTGTTTCGACAGGTACACGTGCCAGTACGAATGAGCTGGATTATTTGCGTGATGCGCAAAAAATGAAAATCGTGCTTATCAATCAGGAAGACGGTACTGAAATTGTACAGACTGTCGGTCTGGAAGCGATGGGCGACGATAGTGAATTTGGCTTGAGAAGTGACAAACTTCAATTGATGGCCGGAACTTATCAGATTATCGGTTTCTATCTGTATAAAGCAGATGGAACTACGCAGGATTTGAAACAGATTCTTTCCGGCGAACCGGATAAAAAGACAATTTTGACTGTAGTAAATGGTGGGTTAGCTGTACAAGACATACAGGTGAAAGTAGTGAATCGAGGGATAGTGAAATTTACTATAACTAAAAATTTTCTACCATCCACTCGGGCAATAGGCGAAGATTATGTTTTCTCCGATATCAAATACATCAATGTAACGGTACAGGAACAGTTTACGAAAAAAGAGACGACTCTTGAGAATATTGCCGTAAAGTATACAGAGAAGCTGGATGATAGTGGAAAGAAGATATCCGTGGCTGTCAGTGATTCATTATTCCGTCTTTCTGCCGGTAAATATAAGATTAAAAGTTATACGACTAAAAAGAAAAATAAGTCAAGTACATGGAGAAGTAAACGGTGCTGACTTTGAAGTGCTGGATAATGTGACTACTGAAGTTAACGTTCCGATTAATTTCAGTAAAACTACCGGCAGTATTAAGGACTATCTTGTTCTGAAAGAAATGTGGGAAGCCTTGAAAGGCCCGTCTATTCCGGAAAAGAATCAGAAGGGATGGAGTTATTCGGGTACTACATATCCTTTAGGTACTAACTGGGATTTCAATAAAGATATTGATTTGTGGGGAGATCAACCTGGTGTCGATTTGGATGCCAAAGGACGTGTCACAGGTCTTTCTATCGGTGCGTTCGGTCCTGAAGGTGATATTCCTGAATCTTTGGGAGACTTAACGGAGCTTAGAACTTTATCTTTAGGTAATCATGCCGACCAAGTAGGTGATAATATCATTGAGAAGACGATGGGAACTGAATTGACTGAAGTACAGAAGAACTCTATAAGGAGTGATTATTATAATAAGTTTGTAAAGGTGGATATTGAATCGTATTTCTCCGAACCGATACAAGCTGCTTTGAAGTGGCAGAAAGAGGGGATACCCAGTCGTTTTTCTCAGCCTACTGTAAATAGCAAAGCCAATCGTCCTTCTTTGAAAGATGTCCCGGTCAATCGGTTGACAAATGGAATTCATAGAATACCCGCTTCTATTGGAAACCTGAAGAAATTGCAATATTTGTATATTGCCAACGGTAAATTCGAAGGATTTGAACCGGGGACTGACCTAAGTGGGCTGGAGAATCTGACAGACCTTGAAATTTACAATTGTCCGTCTATGACAAAACTTCCGGAAGAACTGAATAAACTGCCGAACCTTCAATCATTCAACTTGGCGAGCAATCCGAGTTTGGGAGATTTTCATGAAGATTTAGGTAAGTTTGTGGCCAGCGAAAGTATAAGTAAAACATTGCAGATCTTTTATTTGACTTATAATAAACTGACTGTTTTGCCGGATATGTCAATGGTGAAAAAACTTGGTAAACTGGATTGTGCATACAATCAGATTAAAAAGATTGAGAAAGCATTCGGTAGTGATGTTATTTTGGTACAATTGTCAATGGATCACAATCAGATAGAGGAATTGCCACGTGATGAAAGTGGACATTTCTGCGGATATGCTGATGTGGAGTCTTTCTCTTTTGCTTATAATAAATTGAAGAAATTCCCTAATATATTCAGTTCGCAATCTGTATATGTAATGTCTTCTGTTAATTTTTCATTCAATGAAATTGATGGATTTGAGGGTGAAGAGAATGGAACTTTTAATGGCGTAAATGCCAGTACGATTGCATTGGGGGGGAATAAATTGAAAAAATTCCCGAAGATACTGTTTGATACAAATTCTCAGGTGTCAGCTTTAGGACTGAACGGTAATGGAATAGAAGAGATACCGAAAGGTACATTCAATGCATCAAAATATTCGTATATGATGAAAACATTCGACTTGACTTATAATCACTTATCAAAGCTTCCGGATGATTTTAATGGGAAAAATATGCCTTTCCTTTATGGTGTGGATCTAAGTAACAACCGCTTTACGGAAGTTCCTACCGGACCGATGGACGCTGCCACATTAACTGTTTATGCTGTACGTAACCAGCGCGATGAGAATGGTAACCGCTTGTTGAGAAAATGGCCGGGCAATTTAGGCTTATGTCCGAGTTTGAGACAATTCTGTATTGGTGGAAATGATTTGCGAAAGATTTCTGATACGATATCATCGGCTATTATCGTTTTTGAGATAAAGGATAATCCAAATATCTCTCTCAATCTTTCCAATGTTTGCGATCTGATTAAAGAGGGAAGATATCTCCTCATCTACGATCCGGAACAGGATATTCGTGGATGTGATTATTTGAAAGAATAAATAGATAAATAACAAAAAAGAATCTATATGAAACCATTGTTTAAAATATATTTATGCCTCTTTGCAAGCTTGTGTTTTATTGCTGCTTGTGATGATTCGGATGAGGAAGGCATTTCTGGCTTCACCATCGATGCCCAGGAGTTCACCTTGGGTGCTACAGGTGGAATGGAGTCGGTGAAAGTGGCTTCGGGTACTAAATGGGTGGCAAAGGTCAACCAGCCTTGGGTGAAGGTGATGCCTGCTAATGGTGTCGGAAGCACTAATTGTGAGATTGTAGTGGATTCTACACTTTCTAATGATGTGAGACATGCTGTCGTGACGTTTGTACCGGAAGGACAGTCTAAGCAAGAACTGAAAATACATCAGACCGGATATGGAAAGATGATAGGTCTGGATAAATATGAAGTGGAAGTTGCCAGTATGGCTAACGAGGATAAAAGATATTTTGATATATCGGTGACTACAAATGTCAAATTCAAGGTCGATTATCCTTTGATGGGCTCTTGGGTGACTACTTCCAAAAGACAACCTGATATATCTTTGGATTATGGAGCTCGTCCCCGTACCATCAAGATGCGATTTAAGTGGGATATGAATACGGATCCGAAAGAAAGAATCGCTTCGATTAAGTTCCTTCCGGTGAACGAGGAAGATGAACTGGAGAAAGAGGTAGCTTTGACTATAAAACAGGAAGCTTCACCGGAAATAACAGATGATAGACGGGGAGATTCCATTGCTATTGTCATTGCAAGTACCAAATTGCGTTCAATGATAAGTTGGGATACCAGCGAACGTCTTGACTATTGGGCAGGCATAACCGTATAGGAACGATAGTTGGAAAGGAACTCTTTACCTTCTTCAACCGAAATCTTACCTTCC
>OKRZ01003042.1_pt1 | contig 11668 bp, 9 predicted proteins | sample 1601141 | NCBI WGS metagenome assembly OKRZ01 (sample SAMEA3541524, study PRJEB24748) | human gut metagenome | biome: human gut; feature: human-associated habitat; material: faeces | place: China | collected 2012
TTGTTCTTTATCTTCCGTCTAACAATCTCAATACTGCTCCGGAGTCATTTGAGGAAGAGCCTGCAGACTGCGACTGCATCGTAGGTTCAACTGTTGACGGCGGCAGTGTTTATAAACTTTTTGACAACTACGGCAAAGACGCTAAAGTCAGACTTGCCCGTCTTGGCGGTTCGGTAGTTGGTATTGTAAAGACAAACGGCGGTGTGCTTTCATGTTCCGCAACAACAAAGATTGCAAAATTTGTTCGTTTCTGCGACGCTTTCTCACTTCCGATACTTACATTTGTTGACTGTAAGGGCTTTGAATCAATTAAGTCAGCCGCAAAGGCAGCATCGGCTTATGCAGAGGCTACTACAGTTAAGATTTCCGTAGTTTACGGTCAGGCTGTCGGTTCAGGTTACATTGCACTTGCAGGCACAGGCGCAAACGCAGATATGGTTTACGCACTTCCACAGGCTGTTATTTCTCCTGTAAATGTAGAGGCTGCGGCATTTATTCTTGCAGCTGACGCTATGAATGTTCCTGTTGCAGAGCAGAAGGCAGTTGCCGAAAAGTTTGCGGCAGAAAATCTCTCTGCTTTCAACGCAGCACAGAACGGCTATGTTGACGGTATTGTTGAACAGCAGGATTTAAGAAAAGCTCTTATTTCCGCTCTTGATATGCTTGCAGGCAAGAGAGTTCCTACAGTTGCTAAGAAACATTCAACAATCTGATAAATATGTTTGTTTAAATAAAGGGGATATTTAAAATGAAAAATTTAAGAATTACAGTAAACGGTACAGCATACGATGTTCAGGTTGAAGAGCTCGGCGGTTCTTCAGCTCCAGTTGCAGCAGCTCCTGCTCCGGCAGCAGCACCCGCACCTGCAGCAAAGCCGGCAGCTCCTGCAGGCGCAGCAGGTTCAGTAGTAGTATCAGCTCCTATGCCGGGTACAGTTGTTAATGTTGTTGTTTCAGCCGGTCAGTCAGTTAAAGCCGGTGACGACCTCGTATTTATTGAGGCTATGAAGATGGAAACTCCTGTAAAGGCTCCTCAGGACGGTGTAGTTGCAACTGTTGATGTTGCTAAGGGTGAGTCTGTAGATTCAGGTAAAACACTTGTTACTCTTAACTAATAACTGACGAAAGGGATGTCCGAAATGGCAAAGAAAATTAGAGTTACCGAAACTGCCCTGCGTGACGCACATCAGTCACTTATTGCTACAAGAATGACAACAGAGGAAATGCTCCCGATTCTTGATAAGCTTGACAAAATCGGTTATTATTCACTTGAGTGCTGGGGCGGTGCAACATATGACGCTTGTCTTCGTTTCTTAAATGAAGACCCATGGGCAAGACTTCGTACAATTCGTGAGCATTGTCCGAATACAAAGCTGCAGATGCTTTTCAGAGGTCAGAATATGCTCGGTTACCGTCACTATGCCGATGACTGCGTAGAGTACCTCGTTCAGCGTTCGGTTGCTAACGGTATTGATATTATCAGAATTTTTGACGCTCTTAACGATATTAAGAACCTCAAGACAGCTATCAATGCTGCAAAGAGAGAAAACGGCAAGGCTGAAGCACAGGTAGCTATCAGCTACACAACAGGTCCTGTTTTCACAGATGAATACTATGTAGAGTATGCAAAGAGAATTGCCGATGCAGGTGCTGATTCTATCTGCATTAAGGATATGGCTGCTCTGCTTACACCAACAGCTACAGAGAGCCTTGTAAAGGCTATTAAGTCTGCTGTTGATCTTCCTATTCAGCTCCACACACACTACACATCAGGTCTTGCGTCAATGTGTCTTTTAAAGGGTGTTGAGGCAGGCGCTGACGGTATTGATACCGCTATCAGCCCACTTGCACTCGGTACTTCACATGCTCCTACAGAGTCAATGGTTGCCGCTTTTGCAGGCACACCGTATGATACAGGTCTTGACATTAAGCAGCTTGCTGAAATTCGTGCTTACTTTATGACTCTTCGTGAGAAATACTTTAAGAATGGTCTTCTTGATCAGAAGATGCTTGCTACAGATGCTAAGGCTCTTATCTATCAGGTTCCGGGCGGTATGCTTTCTAACCTTCTTTCACAGCTTAAGCAGGCAGGCAAAGAAGACAAGCTTACAGAGGTACTTGAGGAAGTTCCGAGAGTTCGTAAAGATGCAGGTTACCCACCGCTTGTTACTCCTACATCACAGATTGTTGGTACACAGGCTGTATTCAATGTAATTACAGGTGAGAGATACAAGATGTGTACAAACGAGTTTAAGGGTCTTGTTGCAGGCGAGTACGGCACAACACCAATGCCGATTGATCCTGCTTTCCAGAAGAAGATTTGCGGCGATAAGAAAATTATTACTTGCCGTCCTGCAGATTTACTTGAGCCGGAGCTTGATAAGCTCAGAGGTGAGATTTCACAGTGGATTGAGCAGGAAGAGGATGTTCTTTCATACGCTCAGTTCCCGAAGGTTGCTCTCGACTTCTTTGAGAAGAGAAGAAATGCCGAAGTTGGCATTAACGGCGATAAGCTCGACAAGAAAAATATGGTTCATCCTGTTTGATAATTTAATCAAATTAGTTACTCCCTTCGTATTTACGGAGGGAGTTTTTGTATATGATTTTGTTTAGTCTAAATAACTAACAATTTAATCGAAAGATTGTACAATAATACACTTGCTTGATATTTAATGATATAGTACAATAATCGTAAGAAATATGACTTATGTTTTAAAGGAGGCTATATTATGAAAAAACTTATAAGCGGTATTATGGCAATAGCAATTTTGGCAAGTGCTGTTCTTTGCGGCACAACAACAGCATTTGCGGCTGATACGGGAAACTCAGCCGTTGGTGATGTAGATATGTGGAATCACGATTTTAAAAATAAGTTAACAGGAGAACTTATGTGGGCGATTGATGATATTGCGGATACAGATACGGTTGCAGTTGAAATTGATTTAACTACATATCAAAAGGACATATACACATTTGCTGATGAAAACGATCGATTAGATGAAATTTTCGAGGATGAAAACGGTAATATAACTTTCAGTGATGAGCTGTTGCGTGATTACAAGGAGTATTTAGATAGTATAGAAATTCAGAAACCCGATGATAAAAAGAAAATTATTGATGAAAAATATTCGGTATCAGAAATAAAATATTTTTCCGCAACTGAATGTTTGTTCTGCATTTCAACCAAAGAACAGATATTAAACCTTGGTGATGCCGATATAAAGGTATCTATTGATCTTGCAGATAAAGACTACTACAGTGTTGATACCAAAATTACATGGGATGAATTTTTTAAGATTGAAAAACAGACAAGAGAATATATTGAACAAACTTTAGCTTACCCTTGCCCTGAAAGCGATTATGATATTTTTTATTTTAAATTATCTGTATTAAGCGAAGAAGTTAAATTCGATTATATTTTAGTTGAGGATCATTATTCGTCAGACAATAATATTAAATCTTTAAAAACAGGAAATTTTGTATATCCTATTTATGAAGATTCACCTGCGGGCATATATTATTATGCTGATAATAAAGTACAAAATGCTGTTGAATTGTACACTAACGGTTTTATTGATATTGATACTATGTATGGCTTGGGTGCGAGATATTATGGCGACTTAAATTCCGACAAGTCAACAAATGTAAACGATGTTACAAGTTTACAGATGTATCTTAATGGTTCTCTTTTTGTCGAAGAAGATTCAATATTTGATGAAAACAGATATAAAATTTATTGTGACTTAAACGACGACGGAAAAATTGATGTAAACGATGTTACTGTTCTTCAAAAGTATATTTCAATGACAGTATAATGTTCTTTAAAAATTAGGAATTATGAATACTTAGTCAGGCAATTATAAATGATTGGCAAAACAATTTACTAAGCCATAATTTATTCACAACTATCTAAAAACAATAAAACTAAAGGTTGAAAGAATTGGTAATACTCCAATTTTTTCAACCTTTTTAAGTTATACAATAGCCGCACAAAGCGCTGCACAGCATATGTTTTTGCAGCCTGCTTTTTTAAGAACCTTACAACATTCTCCGAGTGTGTTGCCCGTAGTAATAATATCGTCAATTATAAGAATATTCTTGTCAGCCACTGCTTGACTGTCAATTACACGGTACACACCTTGAACATTGCTTTCTCGTTCTTTTCCTTTAAGCGTATGTTGAGCTTTATTTTTCTTATGCTTTTCAACAAGTTCTGCATAAGGAATGTTAAAAATTTCCGCACATTCTTTTGCAAGAAGTTCCGATTGATTATATCCCCGTTCACGCATATTTTTATAATACATCGGTACGGCGGTAATAATATCAAAACAGCCGACACCGTATTTTGCGATTATTTCATTAGCCAAAGGTATGGCAAGTTGGCGGGAATATGACGGATTTTCGTAAAATTTAAAGTTTTTTACACCGCTTGCAAATATACCGTCATATTTAAACGGCGCTATTATTTTGTATCCTCCGACAGCGTAAGTTTCATAGCCTTTTTGCGGAAATTTACTCTTACATTCTTTACAGGCGTAGTCATTCCTGTCAATAACTTTTTCGCAGTACGGACACTTTACGGTGAAAATTATGTCTTGCAAAAACAGCATTGCTCTTTTAATATAACTGTTCATCTCGCAGTAAAAATTCCTTTAATCCGCTGTATCTTTTTGTACGGCGGTTATTTTGTACCATATATTCTACCGTTTTTGGATTTCCGACAAGCACAAGCGTTTTCTTTGCTCGTGTAACGGCTGTATAAAGTAAATTTCTGTAATAAAGTTGAGGAGGCCCTTGAAACATAGGTATAATTACGCAGTCAAATTCGTTACCCTGGCTTTTATGTACAGTGACCGCATATGCAAAGTCAAGATCGGTTGCGTATTCATAAGTGTATTTGGCTGTTTTGTCGTCAAAAATAACTATAAGCGTACGGCTTTTGCGGTCGATAGAATCAATAATTCCTATGTCGCCGTTAAAAATTCCCGAACCATGCTCTCCGTCATCTCTTATCCAGGTTATATCGTAGTTGTTTTTTATCTGCATTACCTTGTCGCCAATTCTGAATGTTTTTGATGCAATTTCAATTTCAGCTTTATCGGCTGATTTTGGATTAAGAGCCTTTTGAAGTCTGAAATTCATTTCGGCAGTGCCAAGTTCGCCTTTCTTTGACGGGCAAAGCACCTGAATATTGTCAAATGCAGAGTAACCGTATGCCTTTGGTAATCTTTGTGCGCAAAGGTCAACGATTACTTGAGAAATTTCGGTTTTGTTATTCCTTAATAAAAAGAAAAAGTCTTTATCTGATGCATTGAGAACGGGCATTTCGCCGTTGACTATTTTATGTGCGTTTGTAACAATAAGACTTTTCTGTGCCTGACGGAAAATTTCGTTTAACCTTACAACCGGTACAATTCCGCAGTCGGTAAGGTCGCCGAGTATGTTGCCAGGCCCTACGGACGGCAACTGGTTAGAGTCGCCGACAAGTATAAGGCGGCAACCGATAGGCAAGGCTTTTATAACGCTTTCAAAAATAAAGGTGTCAACCATAGAAACCTCATCAACTATGAGGGCGTCACATTTAAGCTGATTGCGTTCATTTTTATTAAAAATAGGTTTATCGTGCTTGTCCCAGCTTACTTCAAGCAGACGATGAATAGTTTTTGCCTCAACTCCCGTTAAAGCACTCATTCGTTGAGCCGCTCTTCCTGTCGGTGCGGCAAGCAAAACTTTTTTGCCGTTGTTTTGCAATATTTTAATAATAGCGTTTAATGTTGTGGTTTTACCTGTGCCCGGACCGCCTGTCAGCACAAGCATACCTTTTGTTAGTGCCTGTGTGATTGCCTCTTTTTGCAGTGCGGCATATTCTATTCCGTCATTTTTTTCGCATTTTTCAATTTCGGTGTCAATATTTTTAATTTGTTCAGCCGCAAACCCAAGCAGCATTTTCACTCTTGAGGCTATATAAAGTTCACAAAGGTGGGTGTTAGGAGAAAAAATAAATTCTTTATCGTTTACATTGTCTTTGATAAGCGAGCGGTCGAAAATCATTTCCTGCATTGTTGAAGCAATAAGTGCTATGTCAACTTTCAGAAAATCTGCGGCTTTTTTGCAGAGAACCTCAAAAGGCAAACAGGTATGACCGTTGCCTTCGTTATGTATTAAAATATAAGCAATTCCGGCACGAAGTCGCTCTGTGCTCTGCTCGTCAAAATTTCGCTTTTTTGCAATGAAATCGGCGGTCTGAAAACTTATGCCGAACTCTCCGTTGCAAAGTATGTACGGGTTTTCTTTAATTTGTTCAATAGCGGAAGTTCCGAGTTCTGTGAAAATTTTGACAGCCGCAGCATTGCCTATTCCGTATTCGCCGAGGAATAATATAAGCGAGCGGATACCCATGCTTTGCTTTAGCTGCAGAGAAAAATCTTCTGCCTTTGATTTTGAAATTCCCTTGAGCATTGCTACTCTTTCGGGTTCGTTTTCCATAACATCAAGAGTTTTTTCGCCAAATTCAGATACAAGCCTTTGTGCGGTTGTTGCGCCTATTCCACGGATTGCACCGGAAGAAAGGTAACGCAGAATCCCTGCTGTACCGCTCGGACGGCAAAGCTCACAGACTTGAGCAGAGAATTGCCTGCCGTAATTAGGATGTTCCTTATAATTGCCTGTGAGCTTTAAAAGGTCGCCCTGATGTACCCTTGGCATAATGCCGACAGCTGTTATATAGTCGTCATCGTCCGATATTTCAACAACGGTATAACCGTTTTCTTCATTTCTGTAAACTACGCTTTCAACATAGCCTTCAAGCTGTAAAAGTGTATTGTCATCCATAAAAACATACCTGTTTCCTTAAAAAATACAGCGGTATTTTGCCACAATTATAATTATTATAGCACTGTTTTTTTGCTTTAACAATACACCTTGCGATTATTCGTTTAAAAGATGTATAAGTTCAGTCTTTTTTATCATACGAATAAATCCGTATTCTTTGCACAAGGCTTTACAAATGTTTTCGGTTTCTTCGTCCATATCGCAGTCAAGGCAAAGTATGCAGTCTTTACCGCCACGACAAAACCATCTTAATCTTGACGCCGCACCTCGCAATATAAATTCGGCATTTTGATTTTCTCCTTCAAGCGGAGTAACAATAATGATTGAGCAATTATTTTTGTTTTTATAAAGGAAATATGTAATTTCCCTTACGCAGTATATTATTCCCATAACTGCAAAAATAATCAGTATGGCAGTTGAAATCGCTGTCATAAAATCACCTCAATATATTTTATTATTAAGTGTGAATTTGGTGAGGTATATTTATTGTTGTTTTGCAGACAATAAGAGGGCGAACAGAACTGCAACCGCGCAGGGTTCGCTAATAATGTATGAGGTGATTTACAATGATGAACAACTCCTATGTAAACCGTAGTATTAAATGCACCGTAAATAACTGTTCTCATAACAACGAGGCAGAGCACTACTGCTCACTTGAAACAATTAAGGTTGGTACACATGAATCAAACCCAACAGTATGTCAGTGCACAGACTGTCAGAGTTTTGAGTTAAAACAGGGTTGCGGTTGTAAGTAATCTTGCGGTAAAGCAAAAAGCTGTATCCCTTTGCGGGGTACAGCTTTTACTTATATACCGAGAATTATTATGCAATACAGCTTTTTAACAATCGGCATTTTACCGATTGTTTTATTCCTGAATGTTAATACATAATTAAGAACAATTTTATATTCTTCATCAGAAATATTGTGCGTGGAAAACTTTGCTTTGGTACAGATATTTTCAATTTTTTTCGGTATTCTGACTTTTGAATGAACGGAAAGTTTATTTAAATATCTGTAAATGCAGATTACTCTTGATTTATAATCTTTGTGAGTAAAACTGTATTTTCTGTAATACCGTATTAAAATAATTCTTAAGATTGCCAAAGCTATAATCAGTAAAATAATTATAACAATTATGGCAGGTGTTGAAATTTTTGCCTTTACTTCTATTTTTACAGGCTTAGTATTTTGTGCCTGTGTAGTAGGCTGAACGGTAGGAGAGGTTGTCTGTGCCTGCGTTGTTGTTTGCACTGATTCGGTAGCTTGCGGCACTTCAAAATCAGATGATGTAGCGTCAAGAGGAATCCAGCCGATTCGTTCGTCAAAGTATTCCACCCAAGCATGGGCATTGTCTGAGGTGACTGTCGCCTTGCCGTCAACTACATTTGCGCAGTAGCCTGTTACATATCTTGCAGGAACACCCAGCGCTCTGAGCATTACAGCTGTCGCATTTGCAAAATGCATACAATAACCTGTTTCGGCATCGTTTAAAAACCATTCTGCAACATCTCTGCCATCGGGTACTTTTTGTGTATTGAGAGAATACGATGCGGAATGTGAAACAAAGTCCTTAACCGCCGCAACCGTTTGAGAAATATCACTCTTGGATAAATCTTTAATATTGTTGCGCTCGGCAATTTCAAGCATTGCCTGTTTGGTATCGTTTGGCAGAGATAAATAGCATTGTGCAAAATCATCGTATTTTGAGGTGCCACTTATTTCTATTCGTGAAAAGTCGTTAATATTTTCCTCGGAATACGGTATAACAAACATAGTGTAGTTTGTTGCCTTGTCGGTGTTTGCTATGAACACATCGCATACAGGCGAAAAATTGTTGTTGATATAATTAAGATAATAGGGTGTGTAAATAACATTTTCTTTGTTTACGGTGTCAATGGTTACGGTTTCTGCCTCTTCGAAATACTGCGTCATAATAGTCATAATAAAGGATTGATAATCCTGCGGATAGTTGTCTGCCTGCTCATCGGTAAGTACAGACCATTTGTTGTTTTCGTAATTTGCATATGCCATACTCTTAAGGTAAATTCTGCCGTCTGTACTTGATGTGACAGTCATAACCTTTTTCCCTGTTTGAGTAAGTGCGCCTGCATTTGAAAAATCTACTTCGGAGCTGACATTATTTCCTACTTCGGCAAGAGCGGATGAGATTTTGCCGCTGCCGTTGTAAGTTTTCATTCCCGTGAGAGTTTGTACTGTATTCAGCATATTGTCCTGCCACTTCGGTCTTTCATAATTGGCAACCGGATTTATTACAGCCAAAACAGTAATGAGTACAGCCAAAATAACGGCACAAACCGCAGTTATTACACCGCTGTGTGCATAGTTTAATTGTCTTGTCTGCGATGAGAAGTAAAGCGCAAACAGAACTGTAAATATTATAAGCAGCGGTACAAGATCGGGCAAAGTGTTTACAAGTACAAAGCAGGGTACAAGTAACGCAATGCTCAAAAGTCCTGCAATTTTGATTGATTTAATTCGTGATATTAAGAAAGAAAACAATCCGTTCAGAATTAATGACAGCAAAACAAAGAATCCTGTAGCGTCGTTCGCTATATAACTTGCAAATTTGATGTTGCTGTAAACAGAAAGATAAACCGAATACAGTTCAAGCAGTTTGTTAATTGCGTAGTTTGCCTGTGCAAAAATACTCTCATTTGCAAAAACAAATACCAAAAATGCCACAAAAGCAATTACTGTCATACATAAAGCGTATTTCAAATTGTTTTTTACAAAGGCTGACAGCAGGCTGAAAACAATTGAAAATAATACAGCCGCCATAATCAGTACCGAAGCTTCGAGTTTAACCGAAAATGCGCTTGCATAGCAGAGTATGGGGCAGACCGACAAAAGAACTACGCATATACCGTCTGCCAGAGTGGAAAGCAAATATTTTTTCATTTTGCCACCTCCTCGGAGTCGGCAAAAATACTGTGAATTTCTGCATTTGAAGTATCTGCGTTACCGAGATTTTGCCGTGTGTAAATTGCTTTGTATATGGAATAAATATTTGTTTGAGGGGTAAGGGGATATGCACCTGCATTTTTGGTAGTACACACTGTACACGGAATTTCATTTTTTATTGCGTTCTTGCAAACGCCTGCAAATTTTGCCAAAACTTTATTGTTGTTTTCGGGGTTGTCGCCAAGCATAAGCATAATTTTAAAATTCTTGTAAATCGGCAGGCTCGGTTCTCGAACCATTAAATCATCATTTTTGGCAGATAATTTCCAGTGAACATTACGCAGATTGTCGCCGTCACGGTATTCTCTGATTTCGTAATCATCAGAAAATCCGCCTCCGGCTTTCTTTTTGTATCCTATAATAGCTTGTTTGCCCGTCAGGACTTCTTCGCTGCAATTTGCGGTTTTAGGAATTACAAGTATTTCTGCCGCAGTATTAAACCTTACGGGAATAAAAAAGATTCCGAGCATATCGTAAATCTTAAGCCATCTTGTTTGTATTTCGACTAATCCGCAATCTTTGCCGATTTTTGAAAGCGGAATATTTACGGGCTTATTTATCATTCCGCTGTATTTAAACGCTGTTTTTTTCGATTTGCCGCAAAAACTGTTCTTTGAGTAAACAAGAACTTTAATCAAAGGGCAGAAAAGACCGTTGCGGTTGTTTGCCGCAAGATTAATTACAACATCATCGCCTGCATAAATGACCTTGGAAGCATAAAGAGAAAAACCTTTGACGGCCGAATAAATCATAAAAGGCAGACTGCATAACAATGAAAGAACAGGCAGACAAAGTACAACAATCAGCAGAAAATTGGAAAACCAGGCATAATAAAAAACCGCAAACGAAAATGATATTGCAAGAACCGCAATATATATAAGTATGTTCTTTATCATTTTTCCCTCACTAAATTTTGGGTTGTCTTGTTGTTCTCAAAATCTCATTAAGAGCTTTTGTAACGCTGATTTTTTTAGCGTTTGCCTCTGCGCTCAAAATAACACGATGACTTATGGTAGCAACAAAAATATTTTGAATGTCACGGGGAACAATGTAATCTCTGTCGTCCGCAAATGCCGCCGCCTTTGCCATATCTTTAAGTGAAAGTGCGGCTCTTGGACTTGCACCTCTTTCAAAAAGGCTGTTCTGTCTGGTGGCTGTTACGAGCATTACAATGTATTTTGCCATATCTTCGCTTACAAAAACTTCTTTTACTTTGTTTTGCATATTAATAAGTTCTTCAACAGTAACTGCTTGTTTTACCTTATCAAGAGGGTTTTGCCGACTGCGGTTAATAAGCATTTGACATTCAGCCTCAAAATTAGGGTATCCCATTGAAATTCTTACTGTAAAACGGTCGGTTTGCGAGTCAGGCAAAAGTTGTGTACCCGAGGCACCGACAGGGTTTTGGGTTGCAATTACGGAAAAAGGATTTTCAAGCTGATAACTGTGTCCGTCAACGGTAACTTGCCTTTCTTCCATTGCCTCAAGCAAAGCCGCTTGAGTACGGCTTGAAGTACGGTTAAGCTCATCTGCCAAAAACAAATTACAGAAAATAGCTCCTTTGTTAAAATGCATTTTTCCGCTTTCTTTGTTAAAAGAAGAAAATCCCGTTATGTCTGACGGCAGAGTATCGGGAGTAAACTGTATTCTGCCGTACTTCAGTCCGAGAGCCTTTGAAAAAGCAAGAGCCATAGTGGTTTTGCCGACGCCCGGTATATCCTCTATAAGAATATTGCCGTTTGCGAGCAGAGCAAGCATTGTAATAATAATTTCCCTGTCTTTGCCGTTAATAACTTTTCTTACTTCATTTAAAACAGATTTAAATTCATTCATATTTTCACCATAATTTCTACTT
>OKRZ01003043.1_pt1 | contig 11666 bp, 10 predicted proteins | sample 1601141 | NCBI WGS metagenome assembly OKRZ01 (sample SAMEA3541524, study PRJEB24748) | human gut metagenome | biome: human gut; feature: human-associated habitat; material: faeces | place: China | collected 2012
TGCCGTCGAACATTTCCACCCGGAAATCGGGTGCCTGTGTCCCGGCTTTAACAAGGGTCGTAGCCTCGATGTCGTCGGGCGCATCGTTCGTATTCTTGGTCTGTTCGGTCTTCGGAGCGTTCGTTGCGGGGGCTGCGGGCTGCGATCCGTCGGGCAGCAGCCACATCAGGGCGATGACGACCGCGAGCAGGACGATCATCAGGATAAGACGTTTGTTATTGGGTTTTTTACGTTCGGTCATAGCGATATAATAGGTTTTCAGAGTTTGACCAGTGTGCCGATCTTCTCTCCGGCGAGCACCTTTTCCAGGTTGCCCGGAGTGTCCATGTCGAAGACGATGACCCGGAGGCCGTTTTCGCGGCAAAGCGTGAAGGCGGTCATATCCATAACCTTCAGGTTGCGACGATAAACTTCATCGAAGGTGATTTCGTCGAACTTCTCCGCAGCAGGGTCTTTCTCCGGATCGGCCGTATAGACGCCGTCTACGCGCGTACCCTTGAGCATGACGTCGGCTTCGAGCTCGATGCCGCGCAGCGCCGATGCCGAGTCGGTCGAGAAATAGGGGTTCGACGTGCCGCCGCCGATGATGACTACGTATCCGGCTTCGAGGTATTCGAGCGCCTTGGCTTTCGAGTAATACTCTCCGATGGGTTCCATCCGGATCGAGGTGAGGACTTTCGCTTTCACGCCGTTGTCCTCGAGGGCCGACTGCAGGGCCAGCGAGTTGATGATCGTGGCCAGCATACCCATCTGGTCGCCTTTCACGCGGTCGAATCCCTTGCGGGCGCCCTGAAGTCCCCGGAAGATGTTGCCGCCGCCGATGACGATGCCTACCTGGACTCCCGTTCGGACGACGGCTTTGATTTGCTCCGCATAGCTGTGGAGCACGTCGGTCGAAAGACCGTATTTCTGAATCCCTTGCAGGGATTCGCCGCTGAGTTTCAGGAGTATTCTGTCGTATTTCATAAGCGGAGCGGAATTTGATAATGCGAAGATAGGAAAAATTTCGAAAAAATGTCGTTTTTTAATGCTATCTTTGCCTATCCATGATGCATTCGGAATATAAATGGCTCGATCGGATTGATTCGCCCGATGACTTGAAGAAGTTGTCGGGCTCTGACTTGCGTCAGTATTGCGACGAACTGCGTCAGTACATCATCGAGCAATGTTCGTCCAATCCGGGACACCTGGCTTCGAGCCTGGGGGCGGTGGAGCTTGCCGTCGCTCTGCACTACGTATTCAATACTCCTGACGATAAAATCGTGTGGGACGTGGGGCATCAGACCTATGCCCATAAAATCATTACCGGGCGCCGCGAGGCGTTTCGGACCAATCGTAAGCTGGGCGGTATCAGCGGCTTCCCGCGTATGTCCGAGAGTCCTTACGACGCTTTCGGCGGCGGACATGCCTCCGTGTCGATTTCGGCGGCGTTCGGTATGGCCAAAGCTGCGGAACTCAAGGGCGAGCAGCGGCAGGTGGTGGCCGTGATCGGCGACGGTTCGATGACGGGCGGTCTGGCGTTCGAAGGGTTGAACAACGCCGGAGCGAGCAAGCAGACCAACCTGCTGGTCATTCTCAACGATAACAACATGGCCATCGACCAGGCTACCGGGGCTTTGAAGAACTACCTGGTCAAGATTTCGACGTCGAGGCGCTACAACGCTATCAAACGCCGTTTGTGGCGGATTTTGTCCCATACGCCGGCTGTTTTGCGGTTTTGTCAGAAAGCGGGCAATGCCGTCAAGCAAGGGCTGTTGAAGAACAGCAATCTGTTCGAAAGTCTGAATTTCCGCTATTTCGGTCCGATCGACGGGCATAATCTGCCGGAACTGGTGCGGGCGCTGGCGGCCTTGCGGCGCATCGAGGGTCCCAAGCTGCTGCATGTGATGACCGTAAAAGGAAAGGGCTATAAGCCTGCCGAGTGCAATAAGCCGGTATGGCACGCTCCGGGCAAATTCAATCCGGAAACGGGCGAGCGGATCGTCAGCAAGACCGAGGTGGCCCGATATCAGGATGTTTTCGGACAGACGCTGCTCGATCTGGCCCGTGCCGACGAGCGGATCGTGGGGATAACGCCTGCCATGCCGTCGGGCAGTTCGATGAATATTCTGATGAAAGAGATGCCGGAGCGTTGTTTCGACGTCGGTATCGCCGAAGGACATGCCGTGACTTTCTCCGCCGGACTGGCGGCTGCGGGCATGGTGCCTTTCTGCAACATCTATTCGAGTTTCATGCAGCGGGCTTATGACAATGTGATTCATGACGTGGCGATTCAGCGCCTTCCAGTGGTCATGTGCCTTGACCGGGGCGGTCTGGTGGGTGAGGACGGAGCGACGCATCACGGCGCTTTCGATCTGGCCTATTTCGGTACGGTTCCCAATCTGACGGTGGCTGCGCCGATGAACGAACTGGAGCTTCGGAACATGATGTTTACGGCGCTCGAGGCCGGTCGGCCTTTCGCCATCCGCTATCCGCGCGGTAACGGAGCGGGCGTCGCCTGGCGCGATGAGCCGTTCGCAGCGATGGAAATCGGGCGGGGGCGTTGCCTGAAGGACGGGGAGCGGATTGCGGTCCTTACGATCGGCACGGTCGGCAATTTTGCTTCCGAGGCCATTGCGCGTATGGAGGCGGACGGGATTCGGGTGGCCCATTACGACCTGCGTTTCGCCAAGCCGCTCGACCAGGAGTTGCTGCACGAGGTCGGACGTAAGTTCCGTTGTGTGGTGACCGTCGAGGACGGAGCCTTGCGCGGCGGCGTGGGAGAAGCCGTCGTCGCGTTCTTCTGCGAGCACGGCTATCTGCCGAAGGTCGTGAACCTGGGTATTCCGGATCGTTTTGTCGAACATGGAACGCCCGCGCAACTGTATGCCCAGTGCGGTTATGATGCCGAGGGAATTTACCGCACGCTGAAAAGTTTGCAGGAATCTTTGCAATAGACGTAATCCGGTATAGAATATGCGATACACCCTCGTTATGACCAGGGTGAAAATCGAATATATGCTGTTTGCGGCGATGTCGCTTGTGGCGGGCGCCGCGTACGGTCGGGGACCGGTCGTTGCCGCTGTCGGCAGTGGACCGTGGGCGAATCCCGATTTGTATGTCGGCGAGTGGTACGAGATCGCTCGTTTCGATCATCCGTTTCAGGAGGGGACGGTCGGATCCCGGGTGGTTTACCGATTATTGTCGGAAAGTAAAATGCGAATCGTCTATCGGGGCAAGGACGGCAGAACGGGCCGGGACCGGATTTCGAGTGCAAAAGGTCGGTTGTCTGCCGATTACGAATGCCTGCGGGTTTCGTCTTGTTGGTTTTTTTATAGCGACTATACGATGTCGGCATGCGATTCCGCTGCCGAGCGGCAGTGGGTCGTCGTAAGCGGCCGATCGGCCAAATATTTATGGATTCTCGCTCGCCGACCTCGATTATCTACGCAGGTGCTGGTCCGGATTCTGGACCAGGTCGAAAAACAGGGATTCGATACCGATAAGCTTCATTTCGTCGATCAGCGGTGAAATGTCGGCCCGGTGGAAAAATAACCGCGAATATTCGTTTCGGATATTCGCGGTTGCTTTGTATTTGGCGGAGGTTCGGATTTTCCGGGTGCGAGTTTCCTATTCGATTTCCCGCCGGTTCATCAGTGCGTGAGTAATCGTCAGTTCATCCACGTATTCCAGTTCGTCGCCGAAGCCGATCCCCCGGGCGATCGACGTGACTTTCACCTGCGGGTACTGGCGCAGCCGGTTGAGCAGATAGAACAGGGTTGTTTCGCCTTCGACCGAGGTCGAGATGGCGAGGATCACTTCCCGGATTGTCCCCTGGGCGATCCGCTCGATCAGCAGGTCGATCTTCAGGTCCGAAGGGGCGATGCCCTGCATCGGAGAGATTACACCGCCCAATACGTGATAGAGTCCACGGTACTGGCGGGTATTTTCGATCGAGAGTACGTCGGCGACCTGTTCTACGACACAGACGGTCGTATGGTCGCGCTCCCGGTCGGCGCAGATCGGACAGATTTCTTCATCCGAGAGGTTGTTGCACAATTTGCAGTATTTGATGTCGCGGCGGAATCGGTCGATACTGCGTGTCATGTTGCTTACCGAATCGGGTTCCATGCGCAGCAGGTGGATCGCCAGGCGCAACGCCGTGCGGCGTCCGATGCCTGGGAGTTTCGACAGTTCTCCGGTCACGTCTTGAAGCAGTCTGGACACGTTCTTGGAAATTTTTGGATTCGCAGGGGCGGATCCGGTTTTTTTAGATGGTTTCGAACGTCGAGCACTCCATCCAGCCCTTTTTGCCGTCGGCGATGGTGATTTCGCACCAGCCGTTCAGACGGTCCGAAATTTCTACTTTGGTGCCTTCGTGCAGAATGAAGAGATCGGTCGAGTTCTGATCGGGAGAGCTTTTGACGGCGACGGCATCCCGCAGTACGACGGCCGATGTGCGGTCGATCGCCTCCCGGCGGTCGATGGCTGCGAAGCAGAGGGTCAGTACCAGCAGCAGAAAGGCTGTCGCGGTGCCGTAGAATCCTATCTTGCGTCGTACCAGACGACGGGAGAGCAGATAGAAAAGCGCCGAGCCGAGCATTGCCGCCAGGAAGACCAGCGAGAGGACGGCCCATGTCGTGCTGCTCAAAAGGTTGCGCAGATTCGACAACCAGGTCTTGACGAAAAATTCGGGGACGGCGTCGATGTGGTCTTTGGTCATTTTCTCGGCGACTTGCAGGTTGTAGCGTATGTCTTCGTTCCCGGGATTGAGCCTCAGCGCCCGGTTGTAGTTGAGGATCGCCCGACCGATTTCCTGCTCCTTGAAATAGGCATTTGCCAGGTTATAGTAGAGTTTGCCCGATTGCCTGCCGCTCGACAGAATCGTTTCGTAAAGCGAAATTGCCGTAGGAAAGTCGTTGTTGATGTAAGCCGTGTTGGCCTGATCCCACAACTTGTCGGGATCGGATGCGTAAGCTGCCGAGGCGGTTTGCTCCGATTGCGGGTGTTGAGCCAGCGAATCGGTTCGGGCGGCAGTCTGCCCCGGAACTGCCGCGCTCAACAGCGTAGCGAGGAGAAAGAGAATATATCGTTTCATGGCTTTTAGCGTTTGATGATCGATTCGATGCGGGAAATCAGTTCGAGGCCGTCCCGATATACGTCGCTCATACGGGCCGAAGCCACCGGCGAATATTGGGCTTCGTCGCAGCGGGTGATGAGTTCCGAGAAGAGCTGGGTGTCTTCCGGCGCAGCCCCGCGCTTGTGGAGCTCTTCGCGGACGTTTTCCTTGGTGAGATTGGCTACCGGGATATTGAATTTATCGCTCATATACCCCCATAAAGCCTTCAGCATCTCTTCGTAGAAGGCGTGCTGGTTGTGCTCTTCCATATAGTTCTTGGCTATTCTGAAACGCTGAATGGCCACTTTGTTGGCCCGCCGGCCCCGGATCAAAGCCGCATTCTGGCTGTCGCGGATCTGCTTGCGCAGCGCGATGTAAGTTCCGGCGAAAAGGACGAGAATCGCAGCCAGCAGTCCGATATAGAGTCCGCTCAGGAAGAATGGCTCGTGCATCGGCTGGAGGTGTGCCTTGCCCAGGCGGATGAAACGGATGTCCTGTCCCAGCATCTGAACGTCCTCCTTGGAGAGTCCTTTGACCATGTAGCTCTCTCCGCCGTTGGCATCCGGTGTGATTTGCAGCGGGAAGCTTTGCGAGGAGAGGGTCACATATTCCCGGCGGTCGGGATTGAAGTAGGTGAAAAGAATCGAATCGATACGGTACGTCCCTTCGGCGCGCGCGATGAACGGATATTCGAATTGCCGGTAGCCGGAGGTTCCCGCAGTCGCCGTTTGGATGGATTCGGTGGTTTTGACGTTGTATTGCTCGAACGAGGCGGGCAGCGTCAGTTTCGGTGCTTGGATGAAAGGCAGGTTGCCCTGTCCCGTGATTTTCACCGTGAAGGTCCCGGCCGAGTTGGCCGCCAGTTGGTCTGCGGAGAGCGACGCGTCCATGGAGAATTTGCCGACGGCGCCCGTAAAGCTGGCCGGAGCGCCCGCAGGGAGCTCTTTGACCGTGATGTTCACGCGGGGCGTCTGCAACTTGCGCCGCAAATTATAGACTTCGTGCCCGCCGCCAAAGAACGGATCGATATTGCGGCGGCTCTGTACGATAACTTGTGCAATGGCGGTGATCGTTGCGGGTTCGATCACGAGCGTACCCGCCTGCTGCGGGTAGAGCAGACACTCTTTTACGACTGTCGATTCATAGACCTTGCCGTTCAGGGTTTCACGCTGCCACATGGCGTTCGAAACGTCGATGTCCTGCGTCCAGAAGCCGTTGAAGGAGGGGAATTTAATGTCTTCGTAGCCCACGATCGCCACCCGGCGGTAGAGCTTGAAGGTCGCCAGCAGGGGTTCGCCTTTGAAGACCGACTGTTTCGATATGTGGACGCGCAGCAACAGATCGTCTTTGGCAATCTGTCCCTGGGCTTCCTCCTCGATACTTTCATCCGAAGAGTCTGAATTTCCCTGCGGAGCCCGGGCGCTGCCTGCCGACGGTTTGTCGGAGATCTCGATCGGCAGAGGCTGGGTCTTGTATCTTTTTTTATCGACCTTGATCGAGGCTGGACCGATCGTGATGTTGCCCGCGTCCTGGGCCAGCAATACGTAGGTGATCGTATAATTGACGTTTTTGGTCATCGCGCCGTTGATGATCTGGATCGAGTGTCCCTGGGAGATCGCCGGGCCGGCCAGTACGTCGAACGCCCCGAAATCCGGCGCTTCGAACGAATCGTCGTCGGGCGTGGCGTTGAGCGAGAACTCCACCCGGAAACTTTCGCCTGCCGTGACGACCATCGGGGCGTTGGCGCTGAAAGTAACCTCGTCGGCTCTTGCTGCGGAGCCGACGAAGATTACGAAACATAATGCGAGGGTTATTTTACAGAAAAAACCTTTCATTGACTGTCTGTTTCCTTGGTTGCCCCTATAACGGCCGGGGCGGAGCGTTTAGTGTTTGAGCTGCGCGAAAAAATCGTTGCCTTTGTCGTCCACGAGGATGAAGGCCGGGAAGTTTTCGACGTAGATCTTGCGGACGGCTTCCATACCCAGTTCCGGGAAATCGACCACTTCGACCGATTTGATCGAATCTTTGGCCAGCACAGCCGCCGGACCGCCGATCGAACCGAGGTAGAATCCGCCGTGTTTTCGGCAAGCGTCCGTCACCTGTTGCGAGCGGTTGCCCTTGGCCAGCATGATCAGCGAGCCGCCGTGCTCCTGGAACAGATCCACGTAAGGATCCATACGGCCTGCCGTCGTGGGTCCGAAGCTGCCCGAAGGCATTCCTTTCGGCGTCTTGGCCGGACCGGCGTAATAGATCGGGTGTTTCTTGAAATATTCGGGCATCGGCTTGCCCTCATCGAGCATCTGTTTGATGCGGGCGTGGGCGATGTCGCGGGCCACGATGAGCGTGCCGCGCAGGTTCAGGCGCGTTTTGATCGGATATTTGGAGAGGATTTCGCGCACCTTGTCCATGCCTTGATCCAGGTCGATGTCCACGGCGGGCGACATGGCGGGGGCCTCTTTGGGCAGGAAGCGGGCCGGGTTCTTCTCGAGCTGTTCGAGGAAGATGCCCTCTTCGGTAATTTTGGCTTTGATGTTGCGGTCGGCCGAGCAGCTTACGCCGATGCCGACGGGGCACGACGCCGCGTGGCGCGGAGCGCGGATCACCCGCACGTCGTGTACGAGGTATTTGCCGCCGAACTGGGCGCCGATACCGCTCTCCCGGCAGATCTGGAGGATTTTCTGTTCCCACTCCAGGTCGCGGAAGCAGCGTCCTCCTTCGTTACCCGAGGTGGGCAGCTGGTCGAGGTAACCTGCCGAAGCCTTCTTGACGGTCGCCAGACACATTTCGGCCGACGTGCCGCCGATGCAGACGGCCAGGTGGTAGGGCGGGCAGGCTGAGGTGCCGAGATCCATGAGTTTCGAGCGGAAAAATTCCAGAAGCGATTTCTCGTTCAGCAGCGCTTTGGTCTGCTGGTAGAGGAAGGTTTTGTTGGCGGAGCCGCCGCCTTTGGTGATGAACAGGAATTTGTATTCGTTGCCTTTGTCGGCGTAGAGATCGATCTGTGCGGGCAGGTTCGTGCCCGAGTTCTTCTCCTCGGTCATCGTGAAGGGCACCACCTGCGAATAGCGCAGGTTGCGCTCCTTGTAGGCTTCGTAGGCGCCCCGGGCGATACATTCGGCGTCGTCCGCTCCCGTAAAGACATTCTCGCCCTTCTTGCCGATGCAGATGGCCGTGCCGGTGTCCTGGCAGGTCGGCAGTTCGCCTTCGGCGGCGACCGTCTGGTTGAGCAGCATGGTGTAGGCCACGAATTTGTCGTTGTCGGAAGCTTCCGGATCCTCCAGAATGTGGCGGAGTTGCTCCAGATGGGCGGGGCGCAGGTAGAACGATACGTCGGTATAGGCTTCGCGGGCCAGCAGTTCGATACCTTTGAGATCGACCTTGAGAATGCGGCGTCCGTCGCATTCGACGATCTTGACATACTCTTTGGTCAGCAGACGATATTGCGTCTTGTCACATTCGATCGGGAATGGTTCTTGATAGATGAATTCCGACATGGTGTTGAGGTCTTTATTGTAGCGTTAGAAAAATTGCCAATTATTCGCAAATTTACTAAAATAAAATCAGAATATTCCGTTTGAGCGCTATTTTTTCTCCCGTCTGATTTTTATTCGGGAAAGTGCCTGTTCTTTAGGAAATAATGCTTAATTTTGTAAAGATTGAAACGCATAAATTCTTAAATTATTATATAATTATGGTATCTTATAAAGAATTGGGCCTGGTGAATACCCGCGAGATGTTTGCCAAGGCGATCAAGGGTGGGTATGCCATTCCCGCTTTCAATTTCAATAACATGGAGCAGATGCAGGCCATCGTGCAGGCGTGCGTCGAAACTTCGTCGCCCGTGATTATGCAGGTGTCGTCGGGTGCCCGCAAGTATGCCAATCCGACCATTCTGCGCTACATGGCCCAGGGTGCCGTGGAGTATGCCAAGGAGTTGGGTAAGAACATTCCGATCGTGCTGCATCTGGATCACGGCGATACTTTCGAGCTTTGCAAGGATTGCGTCGATATGGGTTTCTCGTCGGTGATGATCGACGGTTCGCATCTGCCTTACGATGAGAACGTGGCGCTGACGAAGAAGGTCGTGGAGTATGCTCACAAGCACGATGTGACGGTGGAGGGCGAGCTGGGTGTGCTGGCCGGTGTCGAGGACGAGGTTTCGGCCGAACACCATACTTACACCCGTCCCGAGGACGTGGAGGATTTCGTGAAGAAGACCGGCGTGGATTCGCTGGCCATCTCGATCGGCACGTCGCACGGAGCCAATAAGTTCAAGCCCGAGCAGTGCACGCGCAATGCGGACGGCGTGCTCGTGCCGCCCGAACTTCGTTTCGACATCCTGGAGGAGATCGAGAAACGCATCCCCGGGTTCCCGATCGTGCTGCACGGCTCCTCTTCCGTGCCGCAGGAGTACGTGCATATCATCAATACGCACGGCGGTGCGCTGAAGGATGCCATCGGCATTCCGGAGGAGCAGTTGCGCCGTGCCGCCAAGAGCGCCGTTTGCAAGATCAACATCGACTCGGACAGCCGTCTGGCCATGACGGCCGCCGTGCGTCTGGTGCTGACCGACAAACCCGCAGAGTTCGATCCCCGCAAATACCTGGGGCCGGCCCGCGAGGAGATGAAGAAGCTCTACATGCACAAATGCGAGAAAGTTCTCGGATCGGCCGGCAAGGCGTAGCCGATTCGTGCGGATTGCGATACCGGACCGGGCAATTTGTCCGGTCCGGTTTTTTCTTTCCCGAAATGTGGGTTGCGGTGCGGATTTTGTTCTTCTTTGCATACAATCAATATTCGATGGTTATGAAAAAGTATGAATTGAAGAATAATAAGGCGCTCGGACGTTATGAATTCGATCTGGGCGGTGCTACGGCAGTGGTGGATTACGAGGAGTGCGGTCCCGGGTGTATCGCCGTTACCCATACGGGCGCTCCCGATCGGTTCTGCGGACAGGGTATCGCCTCGCAGCTGACGGTGGCGGTGCTGGAAGATCTGAAACGGCAGGGGCTGAAAGTGGTTCCGCTGTGTCGATTCATGGCCCGTTATATTCTGCGGCATCCGGAGTGGAAGCAGATGGTTGCGGACAAGTAGCGGGTGGGACGGCGTTATACCGTTTGCGCCTGGAGATTCGTTTTTGGGCAGGGATCGTTCTCGTCGGGTCCGTGCCGGCCGTTCTTCGGCTATAAGGCACGCGGCCTTTTGCCTGACGGCGAATGGGCGGGAACCAGGATTGATGAATGCCGTTTGCCCGGGTTCTGAAGCCTGCGGGAGCGTCTTTTGCCGACAGTGGCCGGAAAATATCGTGCCGGACGGTGAATTAGTAGGAGCGAAATTTGGCCGATTGCCGGAAAAATCATTATCTTTGCCCATCCGAGGAGAGGTGCTCGAGTGGTTGAAGAGGCGCGCCTGGAAAGCTCGTATACGTCTAAAGCGTATCAGGGGTTCGAATCCCCTTCTCTCCGCAAACGACCGGGTGGTCGGCTGGGTTGCAAACATTCGTTTGCAACCTTTTTTATTTTCGGGGTGGACAAATTTGTCCGGAACGGTCTTAAGATAAAAGTTGGTCGTATGGCTGGCAGGCGAAAATCAGGAGTTCGCAAGGTCGCCTCCGGTCCGACGGAGGGAAGGACGGGCGGCATGCGGTAACGCGAAGTCGAGCGCGCTCTGCCGAAGAGTGGAACCGGGGCGAAATGTTGTACGGAAACACAGCTTTTTTGTCTCTGCAACGCGGCAAAGTCGTTCGAATGGGCTGCCGCGATAGAATGGCCGATACGTTTTTTGTTTCGGGACATTTGTACCCTCCGGCCGGATCGGGGAGAGGTGTTTTTTGTGAAGCTGATCCGCAATCCCTGATCTTTCAAACGATAAAATTTGAAAAGCCGCAAACATTGCTTGCGGCTTTTCAGTTACCAGGATAGAATGAGTGCATTGGGGGCACGGTATACGAAATTGATTCGTGCGGTGTATCGACTTATTTACCATTTTCGTTGTTTTTCAGCGTAATGCCTATCATGACGGTTTCTGCCTGTGCGTTGTTCCATACGGAGTGGGGAATACCGCCTTTGACGACGAACGCTTCGTTTTCGCGGATGATTCGCTCTTGTCCGTCCAGCAGCACTTTGGCTTCTCCCTGCGTGACGATGAACAGGTGGTCGGTAGCGTGGGTGTGGGGCGTGACGGGGCCGCCGCCGTCAGGGGCGAGATAGGCGATGGCGCCGTTTACGATCTGGCCGCAGGCTCCGAACAGATTTTTGGCCAGGAAATTTACGTGTTCGGATGGTGTGATGAATCCATCTTTTTTATACATATCGGTATTTTTTTGAAGTTGTCCGGGGTATTTTGCCCGTTATTTGTTGAAGCGAGTACAGATTGTTAAGACGAATCGAGTACCTTAGATTTGCGCAGTAAACAGGAGATGAGATAGAGTTGGTAATTTTGTAGAGAAGAGGTTAGCTAAAAGAAAGGGAGGCAGGGAGTGAACCAGGTATCGATAAGAATTCAAGATTCATTTCCATATTAGGACTCTTTGTCTTTCTTGAACCGAGACCTGAATAAGAATTTAACC
>OKRZ01003046.1_pt1 | contig 11661 bp, 10 predicted proteins | sample 1601141 | NCBI WGS metagenome assembly OKRZ01 (sample SAMEA3541524, study PRJEB24748) | human gut metagenome | biome: human gut; feature: human-associated habitat; material: faeces | place: China | collected 2012
ATTTCAAGACAATCGATCCTACCAGCCTCAACCAGCAAGGTAATGACCGGGGAACACAGTATAGAACCGGAATTTATTATATAAATAAAGAAGATCTTCCTGTCATTAACCAGGCTATTAAACTATTGTCTACACAATATAAGACTCCTATCGCTATAGAAGTAAAGCCATTGACTAATTTCTATCCGGCAGAGACTTACCATCAGGACTATCTGGATAAAAATCCGGGAGGATACTGCCATATCAATCCTGCTTTATTTGAAATGGCACGCAAAGCCAATGCACCGAAAACAAAAGTGTATCAAAAACCGGATGACTCAACCCTCCGCAAGGAACTGTCGGCGGAACAATATGCAGTAACCCAGAAGAATGCCACCGAACCGGCCTTCCACAATGAATACTGGAATGAGCATCGCCCAGGCATTTATGTTGATATTACCACCGGAGAGCCTTTGTTTGTTTCTACCGACAAGTTCGATTCGGGTTGCGGGTGGCCTAGCTTTTCCCAGCCGATTCAAAAAGATATCATCGCAGAGAAGAAAGATACTTCGCATGGCATGATACGTACGGAAGTACGCAGTAAAACCGGAGATGCACATCTGGGACATGTATTCACAGATGGTCCGAAAGAGAAAGGCGGATTACGCTATTGCATCAATAGCGCCTCCCTTCGTTTTATCCCGAAAGATAAAATGAAAGAGGAAGGTTATGGAGAATATTTGCCGCTCGTTAAATAGGCACCGCACCGGAAAGTAATACAAATCAATATAAGCTGTTTATCAGATAAACAGAACGGTGGACTTCCTCATAGGGCAATCCACCGTTTTTAATGCAGTTAAATTAAGAGAGAGAAGGAGTTTCACAACTCCTAATTTATTTTTATCTGCTGGCAGTCAACAGAGTTGCTTCATTCGTTGCCGGAGTAGCCACGTTCATAGCCCAGTTCACACTAGATTCTTCAATCCATTTATCATTCCATTTATAGTTCATATAAGCTACCGGCATATTAGCGTCGTTCAATTCGTACACGCTCTTTTCAACAGCCGCATCGTAAGCTCTGTGAGAATCATTCCAACGTGCGTATACCAAAGTGATTTCATTAGAAGAATAAGTATAATCAATCTTGAAGTACGGCAGCCATTTGTCAGTGGAAGCATCCCATTTGAAAGCCTCTTTGGTAGCCATTCTCTTTTGATCGTCATAGGTAAAATCATATTTCATGTGGCGATAAAGAGAGCCATCTAATCTGTAAATCACCTTCGATACTACAAGATCACCTACTGTTTCTTCATTAGTAATGAAGTTATTGTTTTGTGCCTTCACTGTTGCATTAGAGATACCTGCAAATACCATAGCAACTAAAACGATCATTCTGAATAATACTGTAGTTTTCATAATTGTATATTTTTTATTTGTTCAACATTCTGTTTTTTGTTCTTCTGTTTATTAGACGGATCAAGTGTCTCAAACGGTTGCAACATTCTGAACTTTTTTCATTTTTCTTCGTTGTCCGCTTGCGACTATAGATATGCAACGAGCGTGCCAAAAAGATAACAAGCTAATAATCAGAAAGATTGCAAAACAGAATGGTGTACGAAAATGAACAGTTGTACGCTTAGAATCGAACAACCAATTAAAAAACGAACAAATAAATAAATTACTGACTAATAATGCTATTGAAAGAATGTTCGAAAGGTTCGTCATACAGTGATTTATATTCCCTGCAGAAGTGTTCATAGGTAGTCTTAGCCATATATTGCTTACGCATGAATACGTATGTGGCACATTTGAGTCTAAGTGCCGCTTCGTTCACGGAGTCGAACCGGAAGATAATATCGGATATTAATAGTTTGGTATCAAAAGCTTCATGCTCATCCAGTAAAGTGGCGTACTTTAATAAAGACTCAATAAGATTGTCTGCTATCCGGCTTTTAAAAGCGTCAAGCCACAGATAGTCACATTCATTCAGCAAGCCCCCCTTAGCAGTCAGTGCTGCAATGATTTTGATTCGTTCAGTTGTCAGGCTATCGGGACGAATCCGCTCCGGAAGACATTCATAGTAATCCACAAAAGCGTTCTTCTCAAATTGCACCCGCCAGTTACCCGAGATCTTGGAAATCGTACCCCCGCCAACAGATTCTACCAGCACCCGCAACTTGGAAAGATTAACCGCCCGATTGTTTTTGGCACTTACATCATCTTTATCAAACCACAACATGGTAGTGAGTTCTTCCGACGATATTCCATTCTCCGCCGACCGCAAGATCAGCAAAACAAACAACTCACGCAAAAGCGGAGAGAAACGTTGCGAGACTTCTTCACCATTACGGTCAAAAACCTGTAATCCACCAAACAGATAAACGGCATTATAGCGGGGCAACTTGACCTTTTCTCCTTCATCGCCAAATGAAGTGAGTATTTCAATCCGGTTGCTTGCCTTCAACCTCTTCTGACGCCTACGCCGCCAATGCATCCCCAGAAATACGATCATATCCACCACAATAATCAACAGAATCCAATACCAGGCGGACAGATGTTGTTCTTCCTTTCCAACCGACAACAATTCAGCGTGCCCCTCAAGTAACTTCAAATGAGAACGTTTATCGCCAAGAATATGGAACCGATATCCCCGGTCCGAACGGATACCATGCGACGAAAAGGCATAAGAATGTCCGTTTGCGGATATATAAACGGAGTCTGCCGGAAAATAAACCGAAAAGCCAACCGACATGGTATCGGTTGAGATTGAATCTTCCGGAGAACTGACCTGCACTTTCTCCACCTCCGAATTGCACACCCATAATAATTCGGTACCGGCTTGAGGAGAACGGGAAAGAATCAGATTATATAACTCTTTATCTGTACTTTCAATGCGCATCAGCGACTCAAACACCACTTTATCCTGTCCGGGAAGCATGACTTGCAATGTGATGACACTTCCCTTATCCAAGTAATTAAACTGCTTGGTATCAAGTATCTGATCTGCCTTGACACTCTTAATCTCTTCTGCTGAACGCACAGCACGCAGGGATACAGTGAAAAGGAGGCAGAATATCAATAATATAATCTTTTGCCCTGAAGAATAGAATCCTTGTATATACGATGCCGATAGAAACATTTTAAATACCTGTGTCTGATGAATAGGTCAACAAAAATAAGCTATTTAACTGATGGCTCAAAATTTTGGTCTTACTTAATAGAGTATTTTTGCTCCGGCTGCCGCCATTTTAGCATACTCGTGCGCAACACCTGTCACCTCATACTTATCCCAGTTCAACGAATAACCGCCTTTGGCACTGATACGCTTTGCCTCCGAAAAATAATACTTACCACGCTGATATCTGTTTGCGCCTTGTGCTTCGGCACCGGTTGAAGTGTTCAGTCCGTTACGATCCGTATCTGCCGTACCCAAATGAACAATCAGTTTACGGGCAAGCAACGATGCTACTTGGGAAGAAGTCGCGACATCCGTATTTTTCAGGCCATAAGGATAAGCAACATCCACATCAGGTAGTGTATACCAGCCCGCGTTGGCACTCACTGCCCTGTCGACACGAGTATCGGGCATAAACGTCACATACCGGTGCACAAACTGCGCTCCGGCAGAATGTCCCCACATATCATATTTAGTCCGCGAAGAACCGGTATCTTTCCGGACAGTATCAAAAACGGACTCGATAAGCGAGAATGTCCATTCCGAACGGTCGAGCAGTGTATTTCCCTGAAACATACCGCCTTCGATATACTGTGCAGTAGAGTAAGTCTCCGTAGGAAACTCAAACACAAATACCATCACATTCCTATTGGACGCTTCTGTACGCCATGCATTCAGATAATCAGCAGCATTCCTTTCCAGTCCGGGAAATACAAACAACACCGGCATCTTTTTCATATCCCCGTTGGCAGGGATATGAAAATGTATGCGGACAGGACGGTCAGCCAAAGGCGCATATCCGGAATATGTCACGATACCGTCTCCCGGGAGAAACTTGGAGGTTTCTCCCAAAGATTCTGATTCGTCGTCTTTAAAACAACTCGTCATCAATACGGCAATAAGTAAAATCAATAAGTTTGCTACACGCATCATTATCAAAAGAGAATATGAAGATTCAACTTAACCTGAAATTCCTTGGAACCTGCACCCACTAACTGATTGTATGAGGTATATGAACCGGCCAGCTGCAACTTGAACGTATTATTATTGAAATATTTAGATGCGCCGAAAGTAATGTTATCTGCCTCACGCAAGACACTCTGCCCCGTCTCTTTCCATTCGGGGTTCACTTTACTATAAGCGACATCCAGTGCCCATAATTTACGGAAAAGATATCCGGCCTGTACATTGAGTCCATTTCCCAAAGCCAAGTAATTGGCTATCTGACGCGGTTTCAATTTTGCACCCTCATCCTTTTCTACATAAAGTCCGTTCAAGCCATTCGCCGTTGCATTGACATACTCTGCCAACAACGAGAAGCCATTCCACTTGAATAGTAAATCGGCCGACAGCTTACGATAGTCGGGATAATCCGCAGCACCTTCTTTATCATACATCTGAAAATCATTATGCCCTTCACCTACCATATTGCTGGCACCGACATTATAACTATATGCCGCACCGATAGCCAGTTTAGGAGATTTCTCACGAATAAAGTCATTAAAGACCAACTCATTACCGCTCGTAAAGAACCCCAACGGATAAACCGTGACACGTCCGCCATATTTCAATCCGCCCAAATCCGGATCAGTACTTGAGGAACCAAATGAATTGCGTCCGTCACCGGAAGTTACAGCAGCACCTAAATCGAATCCTAACTTGCCAAGTGACAAGCGGCTTTCAACAAATAATCCCAATTCACGCCCTGTGCGGGAGAATGTACGATCCATCAACGAATGTTCACCGAAAGCAAGTCCCTGATCGAGCATCATCATTTGCCGGGTATTAGTAAAGGTCTGTTTCTGTCCGGCACTGATTTTCAATTGTTTCCAGGGAGCATACGAAACCCATGCATCCAATAAAGGATAAGAATCGGCAAAATCAGCTTGCAAGAAGAAGCCCAGTTTCTCATTCAGGAACGAACCTTCCAGGCTCAAATAAGCATGATCGATATCAAATCCATATTCCGACTCTGCGTTCTTTATATCTGTATAGTAACCGGAACCCTGGAGATAACCGCCAAAACGCAGTTTCTGACCGGGTGCTCTCAAGTTCAAGTCAAGCAAACCATCTTTCAGTTGCGGAAATGCCTCGTTTCCAATTGTCTGCGCATACAGACCAGTAGCCAAAATCAAGGAGAAAACTCCTATTATTATCTTTTTCATATCTTGTATTCTATTTATCGTCATTAATTAATCTATTTCATTTTACGATAGACGCCCAGCGTATTATTTACTGCAGCATCAATCACGCGGTAGTTGACGAAACCATTGGCCGATTCCGGTTCCAGCAATACTGTCACAAGGGTAGCCAAAGGTTGGGACATGGAAATACGATAGCTACCGGCCGGAAGAGTAATCGTACGGTTACTGGTATTTGTTACCACGTTCAACGGCAAGATACCAGCCACTAAATCATGACTTTCTACCGCCTTGGTAACGGTATAGCACTCCAGTTCAATCGTTTCCGGAGATGCCAGCCGCTCCAGTTCAACTCCATATTGCTGCAATATTTCGACTGCACGATTTTGGTTCGCATCCAGATAATAGGCAACAGGACGTTGGCGGGTCAATACGACCTCCGATTCGGGAGCAATACGCGCCTCAACAGGCACAGTCACCTCTTTACAGGCAAGCATGTCGATAAAGGTCAACGGATAACCGGAAGCGGCCTTTGAACGGAATGTCACAGCAACATCACCATTATAATAGGCGGATTCGTCCACTGCTTTTCGTATTTGGCCTTCATGTTCAAAAGTAGTACGGGCAAATGACTCTGCCAATTTGTAAACAGTATATACCCTACGCTTATAGGAGGTACGCCCCAGACCGACACCACGTACTTCCATCAGCATGGAGATAGCTCCACGCAAGGCCATGATATTAGTGGAAGAACGGGGTGAGGAACCGCCAATATTGAATATAATTTCTCCACGATTACTTTTGGTAGTGAAATAGGTGTGATGTGTCAGCCCTTCCGCATCGGCCATGCGAATGGCTTCAGGCACATAAAATTCGTCTACAACAGTACGCAATGCCGGAGACACATTCGGGTTGCTGCTCCACAAAAACATAAAGTCGTTAGGGTTGGTAACCAGCAGTCCGTCGGTCACTTCTTCATAAGAAGCGCGGAGTGGTTTATACTCATGGAAGTCAATAAACAAATGAGGTTTGACTGTCAAAGCAACCCGTTGTAAGGTACGTGCTTCCGGAGTTGACAAAAGCGTCTGATCACGGTTCAGGTCTATACCATTGGCAGTGACCCGTTCTCCCTGTTCGCTTCCGTCAATATTTACCGAAGGCATAATATAGAAGTCCATTTTATCAAGCAGAGCAGACAGTTGAGAGTCACAAGTCAGTTGTTTCATAAAATACAGAAGACCTTCGGTGCCAGCAGGCTCATTTCCATGCACACACCCTGTATAGAGGACACGTAATTTATCATTTCCTCCCTTGCTCACTTTTATCATGGGTATTTCACGTCCACGCTGGGTGCGACCAACAATTTGAAGTTTCACTCGTTCCGGATACGTAGTAGCCAGGTCATGTAAGAACGTCATCATCTCACGATATGTGGTGAAGCCGTGTTTCTTGGCAAATGCCGGGGTATCAATATCGACCTGCGGATCCGGGAAAAACTTCGCCGTCACCTTTCCGGTCTGTTGAGCATAGAATGGAAAACCGGACAATAAAAGACAGAGTATTAATAATATTCGTTTCATAGCTTCATCAGAATTTAAATTGGAACAATAGGTTACCTATCCACTCATTGCCATTATAGGTGTATGTACTATCAGGAGTACGGTTTTCACCATTGCTACGAGCCAGTCCGACAGTCAATTGTATCTTGGCAGCATAATTGCGTGTCAGATATTTGGAGACACTGAAATCATAAAAGTTATGCCTGTTGAAATACAGATTATTATTCATATACGAATATTCATCAGGCTTAAGGTATGTATAGCGCAAATCAAAACTCCAAAGACTACGGAGCATATATCCTGCCTGGATATTAAATCCTTGTCCCAACATCATTCGGTTTTTGATGTAAGCTTCTACATTCTGTTCTCCGTTCACGTCAAAGGTGGTAGCGGTGGAACCGTCGTTTCGTACCCGTTTCGTTATAGAAGAAGGAACATATCCCCATGTCTTTGCATATTCGCCCAACATCGAAAATCCGCGATACTTAAAAGCAAAGTCCGCCACCAGTTTAGCATAATCGGGAAGATCTATTTCATCACGGTCATTCATATAAAGAATATCTCCGTTACTGCGCCCGCCACGACGGTCGGATGTACCGTCCGCATAACTATATGCAACACCGACACTCAACTTCGGAGTCAGTTCGTAAGCCATATCCCCTTCTCTGCTTCCTCCCATCGAACGGAAAGCTCCAAAAGGAAGGTAATTCAACCGGCCGCCATACTTCAATCCACCATAACGCTTTCCTTCCGAGATCGGACCGGAACCATCGGTGATAGCAATGGAAGGACGTAAAAGTCCTTTGCTGCCTAGCCGGAAAGAACTTTCGGCAAAAACACCCAATTCACGAATCGTGCTAAATGCAGAAGTTATTTTACTACGTTCACCAAACTGTAACGTGTGAGAACTCATCTGCAATTCATAGTTATCCGTAGGAGTGGAACGCTGCCCAAACGAAATGACAAGTTTAGAGCCCCAAGGGCGATAGGCAGCATAGGCATCCATCAATAACGACCCGGAGTCATCATCCGTCTCACTACCTTTCACCAAGTCGAGTCCCAACCGGAAACGCAATTTATCGTGATAGACACTTCCATCAAAACGTACACGGGCACGACGCACACGAAAACGGTTGTACATCTGATCCACATCTTCAAAGCGACGGCTTTCTACCGATGTTTGTACCATCCCGCTGACCGTCAGTTTATTGCCGCCTTGTGTTGTGAATCTTAAGCCATCCCCCATTTTATAGCGATGGAGGACTACTTTATTGTCGATATCTGATAAACTTTCATCGCTGGCTTCCACTATTTCGGCGTCATCACTACCTTCGTCTGTCTGTGCCATTACCGGAAGGAGCAAGAATAGCCCTATCAGGAATAATAGATATTTTTTCATATCCATGTTGTTTTAGTATTACATTTCAAAATTTCCCTTACGCATCACGACACCTTCGTGCATCATTTCCGCACCACGGGCATAGACACCTTGCAGTTTCCAATTGTCATCAAACAGCGTTATATCCGCATCCCATCCTTCCCGAAGTTCTCCTTTTCCTTTCAGCTTCATTGTACGGGCAGGGTTGGAAGTTATCAGGCGGAAAGCATCCGAAGGAGCAATGCCTCCGTCCACAATCAGCCGGATCACTTGCTCCAGGTTTCGATGTAACGGCGCCACAGTATAACTATCCTCACCGGTTATCGGATCCTTACGACGTACGCCGGCATTACCATCCGATGAGAAAGTCATACGGTCAATAGATACTCCGGCATTCAATCCCTCCAGTACACTTTCATAAGGTTCACAATATTTTGTTCCTCCTGTGGAAATATCAATCATTCCCCCCATACGGGCAAATTCAATTCCTTGCAAGAATAAATCGTGTGTACGTCCCATGTGAGTAGGAGAAATATAGCTGATTAATGAAGGATACTCCCGTGCTATCTCTAACAATAGCTCAATTCCTCCGGGCAAAGCTCCCAAATGCACATGCATCACTCCGCCTTTGGCAGAAGTAAAACCTCCCAAGCGTACTTGCTGAATGATACGCATCAATTCGGTTTTAGTAGGATAGGAACTACGGTCGTCACTGATTGCTATCTTACAGCCAATCACTTTATCAATGAAAATCAAATCGTTGGCAATGCTATCTGTCAATGTGGGAGTGGGCAGTCCATAGTAACCGGTAAGCATATAAGCGGATATACCGTCCATGCACAGTGCTTTCGTTTTGGCATACAGTGCCGGTAATTGTTTCACGAAACCATCGGTTCCCAACAGTCCGACTACCGTAGTCGTTCCACAAGCCAGTAAACGGCTTAACGGTACTTCAGGGGCCAAAGAAAAGTAGCCGGTTTGTCCGCCTCCGCCAATGATATGTACGTGCTGGTCTATACAGCCGGGAGCAGCATTCATGCCTGCCCCATCGATCACTTCCACCTCTAATCCCCGAATATCGATATGGGGTGCGATACAAGCAATCTTTTCACCACAAATAAGCAGGTCGTTTATCCCCCTGTCTTCAGGAGCATAAAGATGTATATTTTGAATCAGTTTGAACATCATAATCAGTATTACTTGTTAGATAAAAAAGTGAATAACTATCATAGCAATCAATGTGATTGACAACGGAATGATATTGCGTTTGGCCAAATCGGTAGCCGACACACCGGCAATCTCCGAAATGGCGATAATCACACCGGCAATAGGTGATGCCGCCCGTCCCATGCTCGATGCTAATTGCATAGGTAATATCATATCTACGGGAGTCATACCGACTTTGGTAGCAATTGACGGAACCAGCGGCCCAAACGAGAAGAACGAAGCATTTCCACTTCCCATCAGGATAGCAGCCAGGAAAAGAATCAGGATAATGACAATCGAAACCAAAATGCCAGAGAATCCCAGACTGGTACATCCTTCAACCAACGCATCAATAAAGCCAAGGCTAATTAACCCCTTAGAGAAGATTTCTGCCGCAACAATCAGTGTCACCACATTGGTAAATACCTTACCCATCCCTTCCCAGAATGATTTCATAGTCATAAAAACAGCTTTAAAAGAACGAAGACGTATCAACTCAAACAACATGGAAACTGCCAGAGAGACAAACATAGCCGTAGTGGTATCCAATTCAATCGGAGGGTCGAACAGGTGTACATATTTCGAAAAGATGATTAACAGGAATAACGGCAACACTGGCAGAATCGCATAAATCAATGGAATATCCACCTTGAAATCTTTTGTATCCATCATTTCTGGTTGCGTACGTCCTGACTGGCGATCCTTGCGGTCAAAATAACGATTGGTGAGATAGTAAACAATCATTAGCAAAATAGTAAGCGGAATGGCCAGCGGAAGCTGGTGTTCAACAAAGTACAGCATATTATTTTGACCGACAAGTTCCGCCGCCCGGGCGGTATTGGCCGAACCGGGACCCATATCAAAAATAGTGCAGGCAGAAATAACCGATACTGCCGTCAGACGACTCACTCCCAAACCTACCAAAATAGGAAAGATAGAAGCAACCAGCAACAAACCAAGTCCTGTTGCGCTCGGTGTACAAATGAAAAGCATCTGTCCGATAGGGATTACAATGGAAGCAGCGATATAGGGAAACTTCTTGAAAATAGCCAGCGGTTGCATAGACACATATACCAATGCATCACTAGCCTTGATCTTTTTCATGTAAGCTACATAACCTCCAATAGTCATAATCATCAAACCAACACGAAGCATGTTCGATGAAAAAGTTTCTTTTATAATCCGAAAGAGGTCGAAAACCGGCGTCCCCGTTGTTTCGGTCAGACTTAGCGAATGCATACCAAGCAACATGCTAAGTGCTAACATCAAAATCCCGGCTACCATCAATACTCCTTGCGGGTTATTCTTTTTCATTAGCCAATAAGCTACCAATACAATTACCTGTAAGGCTATAAATGCACCTATATATATCATCATAGTATTCTTTATTTGAATTATTCTGCTTCTACACCTTTGTTTTTAGTAGTAGTCAAATTATTAAATATTGCGCTCGGAATCTTGAAGTTTGCACCAGGATTGCCACTTAAGTCGAGTTCTGTCAATTTAACCAGATTCGAAACATTGATTTCTGTCAATTTATTATTTTTCAGATTAAGAGTTTCCAGATTGGGGGTATATGAGAGATTAATGGTCGAAAGCGTACCATATCCACTTTTCGTACTACCATTACAATTCAAAATACGCAATTTAGGGTTACCACTCAAATCCAATGAACCGACTCCTGCCGTATTCACTTGTAGGACCTCTAAATTACTAAGTCCAGTAAGCGGAAGTGCCTCGGTAAACTTATTTGAGGTGGCAGTAAATTCAACCAATCCTGTAAAGAACTGCAAGCCATCTACAGAAGCTATAGGGGTCTCTGCCGTTTCAAGACCGGCTGTAACCAACTCACTGGTAGCGGCTGATGTTTTCGCTACATTTACCGCCGTAACAGTAGCCGCAATCGTCTTATCCAACTGATATTCATTGCCCTCTTTCACAACCAGCCCTTGTGGCAATTTACCAGCATCTGTTGAAAGATAATAAAGATACTCTCCAAAAGCCTTATCCGGGATTGTGAACAATTCACCGTCTTCACCTCCTCCACCTTCGGAATCAGCCACCACTCCGACAGCAGTAGTCAACTGGGTCATTAAATCCTCCGGAATAGCAAAAGGAGCAGCCGGGTTATTGCTCAAATCAAGTTCTTTCAATGCTGCATAGTTTGATGACAGAGAAGATGCAGGCGATTACGAATCTGGAGAATCCGAACAGCGTCCAGCA
>OKRZ01003054.1_pt1 | contig 11647 bp, 9 predicted proteins | sample 1601141 | NCBI WGS metagenome assembly OKRZ01 (sample SAMEA3541524, study PRJEB24748) | human gut metagenome | biome: human gut; feature: human-associated habitat; material: faeces | place: China | collected 2012
AAATCCTTTAAAGCCTAGGCTTTCACAGCATCCATTAAACACTGCCGTGGCAGATCATGAGGACTTTAATTTTTCTTTGCATATATTAGTATAACCTCGATTTTCCTTATATTTACTAGGGTTCTAGCCATTTTTCCTTAGAACCCTATCTCGATATATCTTAGCATATTATTTCTTATCTTGGTAGGTAAAAGCTGTACAAATGGCTGTAAATTTTACCACTCGTACAGCAGCCCTATTTTTTCTCCCAGTTTTATACCGCACTCACTCTTTTCAATTCTCTCTTGGCATTCTCCATATCCACCAATGCCATCTCCTTTTTTAACTGCTCCCTTACTTTCATCTGCTCCAGTTCGTCCTTGGCATCTTCTAATTTGAGATGCGTGTACACATTCAAAGTTGTTGCTATATCTGCGTGTCCCATGAGATATTGCAATGTTTTAACTGCTATTCCCGATTTTGCCATATTCGTGCAGTAGGTATGTCGGCATATATGGGGTGTAATCTTTGGCAATTCCACCTTGTAAATTTTATTGTATTTCTCAACAGAATGTTGAAATTTCTTTTCCCACTGATATGCCAACATTGGTTTCCCCTTATCATCCAAGAACAGAAAACCGCTGACACCATCAATCATCTGTTCCACCTTTGGTTTCTTTCTGCTTGAAATGATACGCTTAAATGCTTCGTACACTTCATACAACACCTTATCAGTATTTCACAAAGCATTTACACCGCTATAATGAGTGGGTGCAGAATAATCCAGACAAAGCAAAGGCTGAGGGATTAGAGGAATTACCGATTATTCCGCTTCATGGGTTGAGACATTCATGTGCTACCTTGCTTAATTATCTGGAAGTCAACATCATTGAAATATCAAAGACATTAGGACATTCAACCTGTTCCACTACAATGAACATCTATGCTCATAGCTTTGAGGAACAGCAAGAGGAAGTAGTAACAAAGGTAAATGAGTTCTTACGATTGAACGCATAAATAATTGAGAGCCAGAGGAAAAAATCCAAAGGCTCTCATTTAGTCATCATTCATCTTTCAATTCCATGTGGTCAAGGGCATATTGTAAAGCCATGCTGATTAGTTCATTACGAGAACGATTCGTTTTAGCTGCTAAATCGTTATATTCCTCTTGCAAGGCTCTATCTATGCGTATCGTCATGGTGACAGATTTATCTTCTTTTGGTGTTACGATAAATTTCTCCATAATGCAATTCCTCCATTGGTTTTGATTACATTATAGTATTGACAAGAGGTGCAAAACTATGACACAATAGCGAGTTAAAATTGTACTGTACTTTTGTGTTACACTCTGCTATAATGCTAATATCAACCAAAACTTGGAGGTATGGCATTATGAAAGATAAATCAACCAAAAGCAATGGAAAGAAACCTATTTTCAAGAAGTGGTGGTTTTGGGTAATTATTGTTGTTATTCTGGCCGCTATCTTTGGAAACACAGGAGCAAAGAACGGTGTTGAGGACGGAGCAAAAGACGCAATCAATTCAGCGGAACAGCAAGCAACATCTGACAAATTCGTTGAAGATGTGAAAACCGCTATTTCTAGTGCTATTGACAGTGACAATGAAGCAATCACAGATGTTGCGTTGAAAGACAAAGATTTGTGTGTAACAGTTGATTTGAGTAAAGCAGACCCCAACCCTCTTACAATAGAGGACTTGGCAATCTCTCGTACAAGTTCAATCACAGACACCATACTTGAACTTACTGATTACGACAGTCAATGGAACACGATAACAGTTGATTTTGGAGATGTTGGCAAGGTCGTATGTGACAAAGACAGCATAAAAGAAAATGAAGCAGGTGGACGATACTTCCCATCAGAAATCTTTACATTAAAATAAATGGGGAAAACAAAGAGAGCCTTGACAGGAACAACAACCAGTCAAGGCTTTTCTTTATACTATCGTAATACTAAACTTACGGCGTGATATGGTGTGATAGACCGAGTTAGGGAAAGTAGAAATCCCAAAAAGGTAATATGGATATCACTTATGGAGAGCTATGGAGAGATAGGGCGAGTGCCTGTTAATCTTTATAAAACTTTTAACTACAATGTAATACCAACCATGCCATTCAGAATGCTGTCTTACCTATGCCAACTGCCTTTCTGACATTTTTTTCGTTGATGTAACTATTTCGTAACAGTTATTCCCCTATTTTTCCATTTTCCTATAATTTACCGAATAATATGCACATTCGTTCAAAATGATAGTGTTGCAATGCACCACTCTTTTTCCTATGAAAGTATCGGCTCATACTCTCCTACGCTCTCTATCCCTCCATAGTTGTAGCACCCCTTGTAAAAATTTTCTTTATCAAGAATACGTTTTACAAGCATAACATTAAAGTCCGCTCCCTTCCTGCCCTTGTACCCTTCTGCTTTCATAAACTCCGATATATTTTTTAATGTCATATCGGGCATAAGCTGTTTTAACTGGAACACCCTTTGTACCGCTTTTGCCTCTATTGCATTTACATACAATTTTTTGCCACCACGCAGACACTCATAACCAAATGGAGCGCCACCGCCTGCATAACCACCGTCCTTTGCTTTCTGCAATCGTCCACGTTTTAATTTCAATGCTATCTCCAACCGCTCACACACGTCCAACAGTTCATACATACCATTTACAAAAATCTCATTGGGATTTTGCGTGTAGATAGAATAATTCGGTCTGTCGATTGCTCTGATATCCACATTGTTCTTTTTAAGTTCCCTATGTAACAGAACTTTCACCAAGTCTGACCGCCACAGACGATTTGTTGACAGTACAACAATATATTGAATTTTATTTTCTTTCAGTGAAGCAAGCATATCAAGCAGACCGTCACGCTCAATACTCATTTCGTCCTCATTAGCTTTCGCTCCGCTGATACCCTCGTCCTTAAAAATCTCTATCAAGTTGTAACTTTTGGAACTGCAATATTTTTCAATTTCCGCACGTTGCTCCGCTAAGGAATATCCCTGTTTGACCTGCCCTTCTGTTGACACCCTTATGTAGCCATATACATTTACAATGTTGTTTTCCATGTAACCGAACCTCCGTTATAAATAATTTTTTTATAACAGCAATTTCAATTCCGGTTAAAAAATAGAAAACACCTTTAAAGTGGAAGCAAAAACGCCTATCTCTTTGATAGACATTCCTGTTCCTCTCATTGCGCATTACTTTTTCTATATCACGTAACATATTAAATTTCATGCCATATTTTATACTCTTCCACTTGAATAGATGCTTCTCGAAGTTGTCTCATTATCTCTGGATGCATTTTCTCAACAAAATCTATATATTCTGCACTTACAATTTCTCCATGCACCCCCCGATTAGCAATCTTGTTCACTTGATTAATTAAGTCGCAAGTCATTCCATTAATTACTTGTGCATGGTTTAATAACTGTACCATTTTTACAATTGTCATTCTTTCTGTATGACCAATTTTTTCACACATTTCACGCAAAGAAGTTTCTATATCTAAGCGAACTTTAAATAGATAAACATTTTTATCCTCTCCATTAGGCACTGAATCCTTCACCTCTGTACCCGAATTTGGATATGAAGCTTGTAATTCTGTTACTCTTTGAAGAAGTTCTTCTATTTTTTGTTCAGATGGTAATGTAGCATTACTCAAATTAATATTATTAGCAACCGAATTCGTTAACTGTAATTGATTCACCTGTGTTTGGAGATTTTGCAACAAGCCTTTTACCTCTTCTGTCTCCTTTTGAACTTCTTTTTTGATTTTAACACCTAGAAATTCCATTTCCGAAAACAGAGGTAATAAAAGTAATATAAGCCATAATATAAAAATAAGATTTCTAGCATTAAGTTCCTTCAATTCATATATATCAAAACGATAACACCATACATATGTAGAACTAAGCACTAATAAGATAATGTACCAACATTTCGTTTTTATGAGTTTCCACAACTTTTTCATAAATAGCTTCATACTTGCAAACACCTCTTATTTCAATATTCTTTTAATTATAACACTTTTTATATATAACGATAGCATTTATCTTTTAAGTCATTAATTATTAATAGTATCCTTTTATATCCTACCCTACTATATATCTTGTCTCTGAAAGAGCATGACATCTGTTTCACTTGGAATTCCCACATACAAACTTGGTTGGCAAAGAAATACTTTTAATTTATTAAGTGTTACCTTTATAACATCGCTTCTCTTATTATATGTATCTGTAAAAATCACCAAGATTTCACCCCTTGAAGTCGCTTCTATATTAAAATTTCCATGCATTAATGAATTTCTTATTCTTTCAACAACATATTTTTGTGTCCCATCTTTCTTTATACTATTGTCAATTACATATTTTCTTAACGCTTCTTCATCATAAAAAAACATTGAAACATCAACCTTTGCGTAATCTAATTTCTCATAATCATCATCCTCCGTTCTTAATGCAAAATTCATTATTTTCATAAAGGTAAATCCAATATCAAAAGCAATTACAGCAGATTCATCCTCTTTCAATTCTCCCACTTTTTGTTCAAAAAGAGGTTCAGCTTCCTTAATTTGAGTTTTTGAATACTTACCACAATTCAAAAAAACATAATATTCATATAACACTTCGTTTAACTGTCCAATATGAACTAAAAAATTCGATATTTCCGTTTCGAAGTCAAGAAATGTTTTTAATCCATAAAAGTATTTATTCTTATCATTAGGCTCATAATTCTTTGCAATTCTTCTAAAATGGTTTTCATTAATTTTTTCACTTATCTTATATTCTTTTATATCAAATTTATTTTTATTATCAGATAGGTAAGCTGGCAAATCCACCATATCATTCATTCTTTTTATCAAATTGGCTATAGAATTTTCAGAATATCCATCATAAACTTCATCTACACCCTTAAGAGATGTAATTTCATAGTATCTCATTCTTAATGTTTTTCGCATATTCTTCATTGAATATTTCATAAAAAAAGTATTTCTAAATGGTATTCCAAAACTGTAATTACTAAAGAAACTTTTTACAAATTCGTGCAATATTGGTTCGAAAACAATTCCCACATCTTTACGAACACCTTTATCTTTATTATAAAGATAATAACAGATAAGCTGTCCACTCTCTTGAAATTGAAAATTACCATATTACATATGAACAAGTGCATTACGAATTGTCCACACCTGATCCCATGTTCTTTTGACTTTCCCTTCCATTGAATGATATAACCCTACATCCTCTATTTCTGAAAACAAATCCTCATTTTGTATATAATTAATATAAGGAATTAGCTGTGGGTCATCCGAAACTTTATCTATAAATTTTGCAAAACAATATTCATCTTTGTAATATCTATTAAGTTTTTCTTTATTCAGCAATAACAAACATCCATCAACAAATACTCTAAATCTCCCAAAATCAAACCCGCTATATTGAGCAAATTCTCCCTTTTTAAACATTTGAATTATCTCATCAATTCTAATTCCATTTGCATAAAGATTTTCGTACATATTAATTAGTACAATATTATTGTTCAAATAATTGTTCATTTGTGCCACTTCTCCCTCTATTTCATTGCTATTGTTTTGGATTGGGACTTATCTACCGTTGTTATTTTGCCTTTTTCTCTAAAAATATCCTACTTACTCACAAAACCGAAATAAGTAAATCACAGGTAAATACTTAATTACAATTGTTCAAAAGCCCAATTTTACTAGATATTCTTCACATTTATTATAGACTGCCGTGGCAGATGAAGAGGACTTTTATCATAGTTATTATTTACTCCTTTTTGCCCGGAAATGCCGTGTTTTGCAAGAATTTTCTGGATTATTGTGATACGCTCTGAAAATGCGGACAAAATACTCAAATCTGTCTGAACAGGGAATCTATATCGTTCTTCTAATACCTTTCCATCAAAAACACTTCTGGGCAAATCAACCAAGAGCACCTATCTTTTACCTGCAAAGCACATTAACGCTCCATTAATTCTCTACTTAAATCTCTTACTTGTCCAATTTGTTTTTCAAACATCATATCCCACAATCCCAAACACTTTTCTGCTATATCCTTATCCATTTCATTTTGTGAACTAGCAGTTTCATCATATAATGTAATTATGAGTTTTGAAATATCACTTTCTATTCCCCATTGCCTTGTTCGTTCTTCTGCAGATGTATTAAGTACATTTTCACACAAAACAATTATTATTTCAGCATAGTCTTTTACCGATCCTGCATTCTTTTCCAAAAAATGCACAAATGAATACACCATTCTTCTGCTTACATTTGACTTCATAATGTCAATTAGGAATTGTGAATCACGCTCTACATCTACAAGATTGTCAAGGAACATTTTACCTAATGAAATTTCTACATCAATCTCAGAATTCTTGTGTTTCAAAATAATAGCTTTACTTATTTCACGATATTCATCAAATTTAAGATACATAACCGCCATATGTAAAATTGCCTTTACCTGTTCTTCATTCAGCTGATCCATATTAGACATCACATCATCAAATTCATTGTACCTAATATAAAATTCACAAATCGAATACCCTCCCACTTGCACAAGCCGCTTATCTGTTGTCTCAAAGCACCTTTGAACAATCATCAAAACACGCTCTTTATATCTGGAGTATAATCTAAAAAATAAATCCTTTGTATTATAAAAACCTGCCATTCTAACATCTGCCTCATATATGCAAAGTATTCTTTCTTCAGCCCATTCTCTATCAATATTATATATAGGACATAATGCGTTCAAACAAGCTATTCTAGCAGCTCCATCATCATCTAATATGAGTTTATCTATAACATCTTTAAACTTTACAAACAGCATTTGATTATCCCATAAAAGGTGACCTATTGCCCTTATTGCATAACCTCTTATACAATTTAAAGATCTGCTTATCAACTCTTCGCTTTTCAAATTTTTACTGTCTTTTGCCTCGTCTTCTTCATAACTAATAGCTATTTCCTTTAATTTTTCTAGTACTTCATCAGACCAACAATAAATTTTTGCTTTTTCAATTATCCCACAAAAATGCAATGCCCTCTGACTTTTCATATCACAAGGAAACTCTTTAAACATTCGCTCCCAAAGATTTTTTTCAACTAATTCAAAAGTCTCTGAAAACTCAACCCCCGAATACATTGCATCAATATAAGCCGGTATAATCTTTTCTTTATTCTCTATAACCATTTTGATCATTTCAACCGGCTCATCCTTAACTGCAGACTGAAAATCTCCTACATACATATCCAGTGAGCTTTCTATAAATCCGCCTTCCACCTCTTTCCATGGTGAATGATTTCTATCAGTTATATCGTGATTTGTAATAATTTGTAACCATTGTTTTTTCCCTAACCTTTTACCTGCAACAGGTGATTTCACCCAACCCGAATGTCCCTCTTCGCTGACATATCGAACTGTTTTTCCTTGAAATTTTCTATCAAGCACATTTAATAAATTTTTATACTTAGATGCAAGGCGTTCACGCGTGACACACTGTAATATATTATACTGAAAATCTCCCCAAAAGCTCCAATATACGTGTGGATATTCTTTTAATTTATTATTCGCTATTCTCTGCTTATACCATTCAGAACTTTGTGGCGAAACATACTTTTCCACAGCTTCAAGAAACATATTCAAGCGTTTTTCCGAGCAATATTTAGTATGAAACTCAAGTACTTTCTTAACTAATTCTAATTGATCCTCTGCTCCACTTGTGCGATCGAATATCTTTTTATCAAAATCTCCTGTTAAATATGCAATAACCTTGTCGCTATATGATTCTGGCAATAACTGAAAACCATTTAAAATTAATTCATTAAAAATAGCATAGTTCTTCCCCATATAAGGCGTATAATATTCCCAAAAATATTCCGCACGTGTCCCGATTATTGCAGCATTAGCTTTTTTCAGCAGCTCGACAGCCATTCTTTCCAAGCTGCCATGAGAAAACTTTGCTGACCAATCGCTAAAATACAATTCATCTGCATTCTGTAAGGGAATATACTGTATCAATTCATCCAATACATACTCACCCTCTTGCAACAAATACGAATCTGTTACCGTAACAAGTTCTTCCTCATATTTATACACATTTTTTCCATTAGATATAATTTTATTTTTTAGCCAAAACGATATCAGCCTAATCATCCTTGATTGACAATGTTTCATCATTACTTTAACATCTACATATAATTCCAGTGACCATGCTGGATACTTATCATAATACAACATTCTCAGTTCAAACGTTTCGTCACTTTCTTTCATGATATTATGCCAAAAGCATCCCATAAATTGTTTATCATCTTCTTCGCTCAAGAATGAGTGCTTTTTTATAAATACAACATCTTCACTATCCCAATTAGGACTAATACCTTTAAACAAAGCAAAAACAATATTTTTCCTTTTACCATCCGAAAACCACTGTTCCAATATGCCAGATTCTCTTAATATAGTAATATATGCATGACTCCCGCAAACAACATTATTTACAAAATAATCACACTTGTTTTCATCTTTGCATTCTTGTTTTACATATTCTAAAATGTTTTTATCAGGTTCGGCTATTTGTCTCAAGATCTCATAAAATACATATTTTACATAAAATCTTATCTGTAAAGATTCTATCAATTGATTTCCAGCTGATAAAAAATCTCCACTGTCATACTCAAGCAAATTTTGTAAAAACATTTGAACTTGATAACGTTTACCCGGCGTTTGTTTATTTATTTCTCCTACTATCTGTTCAATTTTATACTTCTCCAAGAACTGTTGTACCATTCTATTTGAAATAAAATAATCTAGAAAAGATTGATGAACAAATCCTATTTTTTGACCATCTTTTACTAGTAATTCCGCATATATCAAGTAGTCGATTCCTCTTTCGTCAACACTCAAGATTCTTTTCGGAACGTATAGACGTCCTATGTTATCTAATTCCTCTACTATATAACGTATTGTATCCTTAACCGCTTTTTCATCTACGCCAATACTGTTACTCCTTTTACAAATTTGTTGATACCAAATATCTATTAAATGACTCGTTGTCGTACAATCACCATATGTAACTTCCGCATCTAAATGTTGCCATATATATAGATTACTTGGCACTTTCAACAAACGCCTTGTTTTTAATGTTAAATCCTCATATTTTTTCCCCACAATCCTTTTTACAACGTTTTCATCAAAATCTTTGATTACTATATTTCTCCACTCTACACTCTCAGCATCATTATTTTCTTTTTCAAACAAAGATTTAATATTGCTATCATTGTGCAAATCATACTCTCTGCACACAAAGACTATCACAATTTTCTTCGTTCTCTCATAGTTGAGATATCCAACTTGCTTAATCATTTCCATGCAAACTGTTAATGCTTCGCTTGAATTAGCTTGTGTCCATCTCAATGCATCCAATTGGTCAAAAACTATTACTGCGGGTTTGTCTTTAGATATCATATTAAGTGCATACACTATTGAACTCGGGAACCCCAACTCTTTCCCCCAAATTTCACTGTTACCATGAGGAATTCTTCTATCCAGTTTTATTGCAATGTATGGAATATTCTCTTTCTCACAATAATTCAAAATAGCTTCTGTACATCCACTCTTTCCATATCCTGCATTTCCAGAAATCACAAATGATTGCTCATTATTTATTGCATCTATGCATTCCTCAAATTCATCTCTATGAATTAACCCTTCTCGCAATGATTTAAAACTGTCTCGATACTCCTTATTGACAGCTTCAACCTTTGGGAGAATACGCTTATCTCCATCTAACATACGCATGTGTATGCCCTGCTTTGTAAAGTATTCTCTTAATACCGAAGCATTTATTTCTTTTCCATAAATATCAGAATCAATAACCATCGTGACAAGTGCATCATATACTCTTTCTCTGTCTGTAACAAAATAAAAACTTATTTCTTGCGATATATTTTCCTGTAATGCATATTCTGACATTTGTTTAAAATTAATGCGTCTTAAAAAATCGACGCTCTTCGCCACGTCCATAGTTTCATCGACTTTCAACCCCATTCCATTGCAAAAATCCATGTATGAATTACGAAATTCTTTACTCCCCGTTTTTATTTGATATTCATAAAAGTCTTTTGGTCTGTCTGTTGAATTCAACGCACGATTGTGCAAATCAACAATATAACTGCACCCTACTGCACTTACCAGTGCTACTTCTCTATTATCGCCTCTTTCTAGTTGCTTTTTCCAACTATTCAATATATTACGCGAATTCAAGTCAGCAACCGACCAATATTCCTTGCTTGCATTTCGAACTTTACATTGTTGATGTTCTTTTCTTCCCTCAAAATCCGTAACCAAAATATCCGTTCCAATCTCATCATCCCCAAGGGCTTCTATAACAATACTATAATTTACTTCTCTAAGTACTTTCAGCATCTCATAGATAATACATCTTATTTCATATCTATTACCCATTTTGTCAGCTCTTCCACCTTTTTCCAACGGCATATTCAAACCTCCTCTCTTTCATTCTACCCCCATCGTCGTTCTATTTACAAGTATAATCCATCATATCGTCTTCAATTTTTCTGCTCATCCATCCCCTCTCAATCTCCCCCAGTTACCTTTCACACAATGCCCCCACTTGTATCCAGAGGCTTTCCCAGACTTCCTCATCTTTCATGTCAAACAATGGTTTTGTTTTGATTCCCGGAGTTGCAAGAATAGAACTGCATACTTCCCTATATTTTGCATTAAACTCCATTATTTTTTTGTTAGCCGCCTCGCTATCGAATGGGATTGATTGACAGATTTGCACTGCCAGAAGAATATCATTCTCCAGTTCCGTAAGTTTTCCCTTACGTTTCAAATATTCCAAAATTCCCTCCAGCGTCTTATCCATTTTCTCCATATACGCCACCTTCTCTTTCCTAATAATAAAAAATTTTGTCATACCGCATTTGTCGAAAATTATCATATTCCATCGGCATCTCGCAAAAAGCCCCAAGAATCTCCCCCTTTCTACCACCGCCCCCAAAATATCCCCTGCATCGTCTCTTCCATTACCAGACAAAAGGCATGTCCTCTTTCAGGATTCTTTCCCTGCGACAGATCGCTCCTGCCTCTTGCGACATCCTTTGTCATCGCCACAGTGCGATCCCCGCGGAGCATTTTTCTTCATAGGGCGCATTTTCCTATAAAGTAAAAAACGGAAAATCCGATCATTCTCATCGGACTTCCCGTCATTCTTCTTATCCTATTTTCCCCATCCCCTACTCATAATCGAACTTCCCGTCGTTTTTCTCCTCCAGTGCCTTTATCATATGGTAGGTAAACTCATTGTACGGTGTCGGGATCCCCAGTTCACGCCCCATGCGCACCACCGCGCCAGCGAACATGTCCACTTCCGTGTGCCGCCCTGCATCCAGATCCTGCAGCGTGGAATAGCGCGCCCGATCCCGCACCTTACTGCCGAAAGTGGCCACGCTGCTCACGCTGGGCGGCGGCTGGTTCCTCTGCCTCGCCGGCTACATGAACATCTGGCCGCTCTTCGGCTCCGCCAACCAGCTCCTCGGCGCCAACTCACGGAAGCGGGATTCACCCCGCATACCACAACGCTCACTCCTCAGCAA
>OKRZ01003055.1_pt1 | contig 11645 bp, 9 predicted proteins | sample 1601141 | NCBI WGS metagenome assembly OKRZ01 (sample SAMEA3541524, study PRJEB24748) | human gut metagenome | biome: human gut; feature: human-associated habitat; material: faeces | place: China | collected 2012
AGAAAACCAGTTGATTCCGCCTTTTCCGCCAAACGCTTTGATGATATTGTTTAATAATCTGCTGCCTGTCCGAATGAAGAGCTGAAAAACAATACCCAGCCGATCACAACCAGAACAATACTGTAAATATGACGGACTACGTCCGGAAGTCTGTCCAGTACCGGCGACAGGAGATATTTTTCAATGATCAGGATCACCCCATAATAGAGACCCCATGCCACGAAATTCCATGCAGCTCCATGCCATAATCCGGTCAGAAACCATACAACCATTAGATTGAAGATATGCCGGCTCTTCGATACTCTGTTGCCCCCGAGCGGAATGTATACATAATCGCGGAACCACCGTCCCAGTGTAATGTGCCAGCGGCGCCAGAACTCCGTCACTGATTTTGAGATATATGGGAAACGGAAGTTTACCGGAATCTGGAATCCCAACATTTTTCCAAGTCCGACCGCCATCATCGAATATCCCGCAAAATCAAAATACAGCTCCATGGAATATGCGACCGCACCCAGCCATGCCAACGGCGTTGAGATACTGTTAAACCCGATCGTCTGCACGTTGTTCCACAACATTCCCACCCGGTCAGCGATAATGACTTTGGATCCGAGTCCGATCACAAGGATACGGATGCCACTCTCAAAATCCCGTGCTGTCACCGTCCTTCTTTTCAGGCAGCTGCTCACCTCGGTATAGTTTACGATCGGTCCGGCGATCAGCTGTGGAAACATCGTCAAATAGGTTCCAAGGTTGACATAAGATTTTTCTGCCGGGACAATGCCACGGTACACATCGATCACATACGCTGCGATCTGGAAGGTGTAAAAACTGATCCCCAGCGGCAGCTTCGTGGTCAGACCGCTGTATTTAAAGAAAAAGAGCATTCCGAAATCGTAGCAAAGCGCCAGAACAAGCAGTACTGCCTGTCTTCTGCCTCTTCCATCCTCCGGTGTCTTATACATGCTGCGTGCGATCACATAGTTCACCGTGACTGACGCTAACAGCAACAGGACATACTGCGCCTCTCCATAGGTGTAGAAGGCAATGCTCCCCAAAAAGAGTACTGCGTTGCGGAACTTCTTCGGTGTGATAAAATATATGATTAAAAAAGCCGGCAGAAACCGGAACAAAAATTCAAAACTGCTAAATACCATACGTAATTCTTTCTCTCATTCTCCTGCTTGTGCTGCACGATCAACGTGCTTTTCTGCAAAAACTCTACCTGTTTTTCACAAAAAATAACTGCCTGTTTTCTTTTTTTATTATATGCACAGACTGTTGTTATTATAGATGAAAAAAATAAATATTACCATATGATTAATTTTAAAAATATATTAAATCCATGCTATTTTGTAACTTTTCTGTAATGATTGGGCACGGACGCTGCTTTTCCCAGATTTTCCGGAAACCATGTTACTGTTTTCCCCGCAAAAATGCTTCGATCTCCCCGATAAAATACAGTGAGCCGAATGCCACTGTCTTTTCTGCGGATGATTTTGAGAAATCCGGCAGCACATCCTCAAGGTTCCGATACGCCTCCGCCGGGATCCCTTTTGCCCGGATGCAGTCTGCGAGCGCCTCTCCCTGCAATGCCCTCTCACTCTCCACAGTCACTGTCTTAAAATCCAGTGCCAGCGGAAGAAGTTCCCGGATCATCTCCCCATAATCTTTATCCGCCATGACACCCATGATAAAATGGAATTTTTCATCCGGATACATTGTCTCCAGACTTTTTTTCAGCGCCTCCACACCGTTACTGTTATGCGCACCGTCCATCAGGAAAAACGGATCATTGCTCACAAGTTCCATGCGTCCCATCCACTGCGTCCGGTCGATTCCTTCCCGGATCGCATGCTGCAAAGCTTTCAGTTCCGGCACATTCTTTTTTCCTGCAAAATATTTTTCAAAAAATAATTCTGCTGCAAGCATTGCCGCCACGGCATTTTCATACTGGTGCACACCGAGCATTTTCATTGTGACTGCATCGTATCCAGCGTATGAAAAACACTGTTTTCCGTCCTTTTGTGGCAGGATCCTGATCTCATCTAAGTTTACGACTTTTGTAGTTTTGATATCTGCACGCTCTGCGGCCTTATTTAACACGTCCATCGCTTCTTTTTCCTGGCTCTCTAACACAAGCGCTGTGCCGTGCTTGATAATTCCTGCTTTCTCTGCCGCAATTTTGGCGAGTGTGTCACCGAGGATCGCCATATGGTCAAAACCGATTTTTGCAATGACGGTCACATCCGGCACTCCGCAGGCATTCGTGGAATCATACGCTCCGCCAAGTCCTGTCTCCAAAATCACAACATCACACTGCTGCTCCTTAAAATACAGCAATGCCATTGCAAGACAGTAATCAAACATCGTCGGATAAACGCCAAAATCCATAGAGAGAAGCCTGTTTCCAAGGCGCATGGTATCCTCTTTTAAGATCATATCTCCCTGCACCTGGATGCGCTCCCTGAAATCCACCAGATGTGGAGAAGTAAACATCCCGGTTTTCAATCCTGCACATTCAAAAACAGAGCGCAAAAAAGCAGAGACGGAGCCTTTGCCGTTCGTCCCTGCTATGTGTATGATGCGTAAATCTTTCTCCGGGTGTCCTAACTGCTCTAACATTATCTTTGAGATCTCGACACCCTTTAAGTTTCCAAATCTTCTTTTATTTTCAATTGCTGTTACTGTTTCTTCATATGTTAATGTCTGCATCTGACTATACTGCCATGATCACGCCGCCGTCGTTGGCATACATGCTGCTAACACCTGCGGTATTGATGATGATGATCTTTTTGAACTTCGCAATCTTCTCGATTTTTTCCTTCACTGCTTTTGCCCTCTCCGGACAGTTGCAGTGTGAGATTGCAAGAATACGGTTCTCACAGTCTTTTGTCTTTGAGATCATATCTTTCACCATGCGCTCAAGCGCCTTGTTCATGCCGCGCGCCTGACCTAACTGGCAGATTAATCCCTCCTTCGTTGAGCCCATAACAGGCTTGATATTTAATGAATTGGCAATAAATGCTTTCAGGTTGGAAAGTCTGCCATTCTTTCTCAATGTCTCTAATGTCTCCAATACAAAATAGGTGTTCATGGAACGGATGTACTCTTCCACCTTCTCCACAACCTCTTCAAAACCGCATCCGGCTTCCTCAAATTCCTGTATCTTCATGCCGATGAGAGTTTCACCGATGGACGCTGATCTCGAATTGAACACATAAATTTTCTTTGTATCTCCGTGCTCTTCCTCATATAGATTCTTTCCGAGCACTGCACTGTTGTAAGAGCCGCTTAAACCACCGGACAGGGTCACGGCATAAACATGGTCTGCCTCGCCCTCATAAGCATCCATATACTGCTCCGGTGACGGGCAGGAGGACTTTGGTCCTTTCAGACTCTCTTTCACTCTTCTCAAAAAGTCTAACTGATTAAAAGTGCTGTCATCTTTGATACGGCATCCGTCCACTTCCAACTCTAATGAAACGGTCTCATAATGTCCATCCTGTTTTAATTCTTCTGGTAATTCCCCACAACTGTCGATTACAATCTTATACATAAATCCTCCTTGTTTTGCGAAGCAAAATGCGACTGTCCTTACATGGAGCAATGCCCAGCAAGCTGTGCAGGATTTTGCCTCCTTGTGATATTCATTATTATATCAAAAGTTTCTTTTTTCTATTACATGTAGTATTGATTACTACGTAACATTAACACAAAAACTTTACTTTGTATAGAGGATATTATGATTTTTATTAAAATTTTATAGTCAGCACGTTCTGGTCGGAATCTTCCAGATAATATAAAGATGTCAGTCCTTTGCAGTAATGCACGATCTTCTGATCCGTGATAAAGTAGGAGAATGCCTGTTCATACAGCTCCCTGTCTGCAAACCTGACGGAGCAGAAACCATCTCCCTGCTCATAGGCAGTCCGATATACATTTCCGATGTTGTCTGCATCCCATGTGTCAAAATAAAGATTTTCATGGACATAATAATTGTCTTTTACCGCCTGACACACCGGAACGATAATATCGTCATTCGGCTGATGCGTTTTCTGTAATTCCCCGGTCGTAACTGCAAAATAATTATAATTGATAAAGGAATCCAGCCCCATTCCATCACCGCTGTAGGTGGCATTTCCCCATGTCGTATCCATGTAATAATACTCTCCATCCAGCTTTACCAGATTCCATGCATGAGACTGTCCGTCTGCCGTTCCGGCCACCACTGCACAGGGAATATCCAGTTTTTCCAGAAGATACTGCGTTGCTGCAGCGTATCCCTGACAAACCGTTTCCCCATTGACAAACACACTGATAATGTTCTGATTGTCCGGCGCACCTGTGCTGTACGCAACATTCGAAGCCAGATAATCAAACACATATTTTGCTTTGTCATAATCCGGCGCTTCCGCATCGATCCCTGCCAAAATCTGACTGACTGTCTCGTCGATCTGTGCCTGCATGTCCATCCGCTCGGCATCCGTCATGGTAAACTTTGGTGTAAAATGGAGATCCACCAGCTTTTCCCCTCTGGTATACTGCGTGTAAGTGTAGCCCGATACCCAGAACAGTCCGCCGTGATCCGCCATCACCGAAACATACGCCTGATGCAGGACTTCGTTGTCTAACGTGCTCAGCGCCACATCTTCTTTTTCATAGAGTATCGCATCATAAACCTCGTCGTACACAGTGCGTACTTCCTCCGGAAGCGTCTGATATGCATAACAGTCCACAGACTGCTTTTCAACGGATGGCTCTTCCTGCTTCTCTGTTTCCCCGGAAACTGCTGCCTGTTCTGTGTCCGTCTCCTGTTCTGTACTTTTTACTTCCGTGCCTTTTCCTTCTGCAATTTTCTCTTCCACATAATGGGTAATATTGGATAATTGATCCGTTGTCTGCTGGCACCCCGAAAGCAGAATGAGTGCTGCACATGCCGCACTCCCTGCCACATAGGAAAAAAATTTTTTTCTCACCTGATTCTCCTGTCAAATGCATACTTCATGCTGTATGTATCTTTTTTGCCTTTCAGCCAAAATAAGCGCTCACCAAATCCTTCAATGCCTGCTGGTCTGCTGCTGCCATCAGTTCTCTTGCAGAATGCATTGCAAGCAATGGGATTCCGATATCCACTGTTTTTACCGGAAGTAACGCTGATGCGATCGAGCCTAATGTGCCGCCTCCTGCAAGATCCGAACGGTTCACAAATTTCTGATATGGGATCTGATCCTTCTCACAGATCTGCTGGATCACTGCGACCGCACCACAGTCTGTTGCATAGGACTGGGAGCATGCTTCCTTGATGCAGAATCCTTTTCCAAGCACCGGCTTGTTGGTCAGATCCATCTTTCCGGCATAGTTTGGATGAAGTCCATGTGCCACATCCACGGATAAAATGATGCTGTTGTACAGTCTGTTCCACACTTCTTTTTCCAGTCCGCACTCAGTCAGAATACGCACCAGCATATCGTGGAGCAGAATGGAACCGGCACCCTGTTTGGAACGGCTTCCGATCTCCTCGTGATCGAACAGTGCAATGAGATTCATGCCGTCTGCCCTGTCGCTGTCGATGATCGCAGACACCAGTGCAGAACAGGAATTTAAGTTATCGAGTCTGGATGCAGAGATAAACTCATCGTTTAATCCCACAAACTCCGGCTTTTCTTTATTGTAAATGGTCAGTTCAAAATCAAGAATATCCTCTTTTTTCACAGCAAGCTCTTTTGCAAGAAAATCAAGAAAATAGTCTGCATCATCGGAAAGTCCGCAGATTGGGAGCAGTTCCGTCTGCTTATTTAATTCCACGCCCTTGTTCACCTCACGGTTCATATGGATCGCAAGATTCGGGATGGTCATAAGATTTTTTTCAGACTGGAACGTGACCACTTCCGGTGTAAACACATCCCCACTGCGCACTGCAACTCTTCCGGCTACACCGAGTGGACGGTCGAGCCATGTATTTAAGATTGCGCCGCCGTAAACTTCCACATTCACCTGTGCGTATCCGTTTGTCTGAATATCGCAGGACGGTTTGATCCTTAAGCATGGGAAATCTGTATGTGCTGCTGCAATGCGGATCGCAGGCTCTCTGTCACTCCAATTCTGCGGTAATGTGAATGCAAACAATGTCGTTTCATGATGATTTATCACATATTTTCCGCCCGCTTTTAGATTCCATGCCGTACCGTAATCAACCACTTCAAAACCGGCATCTGTCAGTCTTTTTTCGCATGCGCTCACTGCGTGCGCCGGTGAGATTCCTTTCTCCAGTAAATCAAATAAAATTTCTGTCTCTGTCATATCTGTTACCAACCTTTCCATCAAACCTCAGACTTTTTATCTGCGGCTGCAAATCTGTATAATCATTCCGTATTTTGCATTCGCAAATCCTCTGTATTCTAGCATATTTTCTCTAATTTGTCATTTCAGTTATTTACAAGAAAACAAACCAATGATAAATTTATGTTGATACCATTTTCTTTTGGGAGGATTTTATGATTGCTTTAAAAATTGCCGAAGTCAAAGACTTTATGAATAAATTACTGTGCCAGGATGTGTTTGACCACTTTCTCATTCAGGAGGCTGTCATCACAACGAATGTCTCCTGCCATATCGACGGCACGCTGCAAAAAGACTTCTACACCTTAGAAGAACTCGAAGAACAGAATCTCACCGGGCTTTCCTTTGTTCCGTATGGTCTTTTGCGCAGTTCCTGCTTCAACCTGATCAAAGGAAAGAAAACTCCTTCCTATTTCAAGTTTTCCCTCCTGTTATCGCCGGAAAATCTCAAACGCACCCTCTCCCAGACCGGAAGTTCTTTCACGGAAAATGATATTTCCGCAGTGTTCATAAATATCCGCTTCCAGAATGGAGAACTGACCGTGACCACGGGTATCTCTTACCGGATTTTCTCGACCGACAAAACTCTTGAGCACGAGTGGGACACACTCCTCAAACGCTTTCTGACGAAAAATCAGATTTCATTTGACGAATTGTAGCGTCTGGCTTCCCCCTCTCTCCCGGCTTTTGCCAAAGTGTAAAGCTATGGAATGGATAAAAGGGTTCCTTATAAAACTTTTGTGAGAATTGAGTGCTTTATCAGTGTTCACATTTTGACTTTAAGTTTATGTACATTCATCAATGGACAGTCCACGCAATGTGTCCGTCTGGGACACACTTCCTTTATCTGTATCTAGCGCAAGTAAATGCCGGAATCAGCATCCTTTATTGCAGGTCAAAAATCAAAGAAAGCCTGAGTGATTTTTGACCTGCTCATCTGCTGATTTTCCGGCATGTAACTTGCGCACGATACAGATAAGAAGGAAGTGTGGCCGCAGACGAACACATTGTGCGGACTGTCCATTTCTGAATGAATATAAACAATCAAAAAAGTCAAAATGTGAACACTGATAAAGCCGCAATTCGAGCAAGTTTTATAAGAAACCCTTTTATCTATTCCATAATGAAAACCAAGTAAAAGCCGGGAGAGAGGGGGAAGCCAGACGCTACAATGCCACGGTAAATAAGATTGATTTTCCGTCCTCGCTTTTGGCTGAAATTTTGCCCTTGTGTGCTTTCACGATCGCATACACGACGGAAAGTCCGATTCCAAAGCCCCCGGTCTTGGAATTGTGGGAAGCGTCCATACGGTAAAAACGCTCGAAAAGCATATCCAGCTTTTCTTTTTCGATCTGGTCTGTGGTATTCCACACGGTGATGATTTTGTTTTTTCCGGAAGTTTTTAGTGCGATGCGGATGATGCCCTGCTCTGAGGAATATTTCATTGCATTGTCCAAAAGCAGGGAGATCATCTGCCGGATATTTTTCTCATCGCCGACATATTCCACATGCTCTGCCACATTGATCTCAAATTGTTTTCCTTTTGTTTTTGCGACAGAGCGAAATCCCTCTGCGGTATCAAGCACTGCATCCGAAAGTGAAAATGACACTTTTTCCAGCTTTGTTCCTTCCTCGTCCATGCGGGAGAGAAACACCAGTTTTTCCGTGAGGGAAGTCAGTCTTGCAACCTGTTTTCTCGTACTCTGCGTCCACTCGTTTTCCCCCTCCATCATCTCTATGACTTCGGTGTTGGCATCGATGATCGTGAGCGGCGTTTTGATCTCATGGCTTGCGTCCGTGATAAAGCGTTTCTGTTTCTCATAGCTTTCTGACACCGGTTTTAACACTTTTCCGGAGAAAAAGTATATCATGACAAACACAATGACAAGTCCGAGTGCTCCTGTTCCCACACTGGCAAGAACATATGTTCTTATGGTAGAGATTTCCCGCTGACAGTTTAAAAATACATACATCGTCGAGCCGTCACTGTCCGTTGCAAGGTATTTATAATCAGCGAAAAAGCCTTTTTTCTTTCCTTTTTTCCACAGCTCCGCTGCGTATTCCTCCGCTGTCCCGGCTGAGATGGAAGCAATTTTTCCGGTATCCACAGATTCCACCGTACCGTCCGGTGCGATCGTCACTGTAAAATACCGGGTGTCAAACGGACTTTCCTGCGAAATTCCATGCTTTTGCAGGTCATTCATTGCCGGTGGCTGATCTGACTTAGGTTCCAATTTTTTTCCAAAATCTCCGGGTGTCATATCCGGGAAAGTACCTCCGTTGTCAGCGATCAGGGAGAGTCTTGCATCCAGCGCCTGATTGGTACTGATGTAGTTTGCAATATTGATCGTACCGACAATTGCGATCAGCACGATAGAAACAGACAGCATTGCAATTGCAATAAATTTTCTTCTTAATTTTTTAAGCATTGTCTTTCTCCAATGAATATCCAAGTCCTCTGGCCGCCTTGATCTTCACCTGACTTCCAATGGAGGTTATTTTTTTTCTCAAATAGGAAATATATACCCATACGACATTTTGTTCCGCTTCTGAATCGTAACCCCAGATTTTATCCATAAAAAGATCCGGGGAAATGACCTGTCCTGGATTAGACATGAGCATTTCAAGCATCTGGTATTCCTTGCCAGCAAGACGGATACCTTCTGGATTCTCCGGTCCTGTGAGCTGATATGTAGAACGGTTCAGTGCAATATCGCCAAATGTCAGCACATTATCGGTCGTGTCCGTCTGTCTCCTTGTCATTGCCCGGATCCTCGCCAGAAGCTCTTTCATGGAAAATGGTTTCGGCAGATAATCGTCTGCGCCACTGTCTAAACCCTCCACACGGTCATCAATCTCTGCCTTTGCTGTGAGCAGCAGGACCGGAACGGAATTTCCATGTCTGCGGATTGTTTTTAATACGGTGATACCATCCATTTTGGGCATCATGATATCTAAGATCACACCGTCATAATTGTCACCGTTTTCCAGATAGTCCAAGGCTTCTGCACCATCGTACACAGCGTCTACCGAGTAATTGTTATGTTTTAACACCGTGACAAGCGCACGGCTCAAATCCTCTTCATCTTCTGCAAGCAATAACCTCATACAAAATCCCATGCCTTTCGTTTATTTCACAGTGATACCGATTCCTGCCCTCAGCTGTTTTTATTCTGCGGTCACTTCTGTCGTCGTTCCCGATGTTGTGAGCGTGTACGTTGCTCCGCTCTCCACCTCTGCGGTGCTGATGATCACACAGTCATAGGTTTTTAATGCCGTGTAACTTACGATCACATTTCCCTCACTGTCTGTCAGCACAACGTTGCCGGCTTCCATTTGTTCTCCTAATTTTACCATAAGAACCTTCTGTTTGGAAGAATCACTCATCACCTCTGCCATGCCGCTGCTGCCGATTGCCACAAGCGTTCCGCCGTTCACATACGCAGACGACCGGTCGCCGTAATCGATCGCACTGTTTCCGTTATCAGACGGACCGTCAATGTAGATCTCACCGCCGTTGATCGTCAGATCGCCGTTGGAATCCACGCCGTCGCCGCCTGCCAGAATGTGGATATATCCACCGTTTAATTCCATTTTCTCGCCTGCTGTATTGATACCGTCATCACTTGCAGTGATATCAATCGTTCCATCGTTGATCGTCACCGCCAGGCCTTCCAGACCTTCATAACTCTCTGTCACGGTGATCGTACCACCATTTACTATCAGTGCATCATCTGCATGCACACCATCATCGCCTGTCGCAAGCGTGTATGTTCCATCTGCGATCGTAATATTTGCGTTGCTGTGGATGGAATCATCTGCGGAATCAATCTGGTAAGTTCCTCCATTTAAGTACATGCCGCCACCTGCCTTGATTCCTTTTGTGCTGGTGCCGCTCTCGTCAGTTGTGGTATCCTGTGGCATATTTTCTCCGTCCGGCTTTTCCCCCATCTGTGGCATGCTTTCTCCGTCCGGTTTCTCGCCGTTTTGTGGCATTCCGCCACCCGGTCCACCCGGCACATCTGACTCATGCGTTTTCAGACTGTTTGCAGCGCCGCCCCCGGCTGTGATGTCAAGTGTTCCATCCTCGATCTGCACGATATTGGAAGCGTCCATGCCATCGCCATCACTTGTAATCGTAAAATCACCATCTGCAATATAAATATAGCCCTTTTCTTCATCATCTGCATTTTCCGCATGAATGCCATCTTTTTCTGCGGTTAAAATAAAGGTTCCATCTGCGATACGCACACTGTCTTTTCCCGATAATGCGTGCCCTGCTGCTGTGATATCGTATGTACCGCCTGTGATTTTCAGATCATCTTTGGATACAATTCCATGTCCTTCTGCTGATATGATCGTCAGACTTCCAGTACCGTTTAACGTAAGGTCTGATTTTGCAAAAATCACGGCATCAATGTTGTTGTCGTCAATCGCAACATACTCATCCGTATTGCGAAGCGTATTCTGCGATCCTTCTGCAAGCGTTACAAATACTTTCTCTGCGCTTTTTACATACACGGCTGCACTTGAAGCACAGGTAATGTCCACATTATCAAATACAATCTGCACTTTCGCATTATCTGCATCCACCACAATCTGTCCTTCCGACAGTGTTCCGGAAAAAATATAAGTCCCTTCTGCCGTGATTGTCACCGTCTGTCCTTTGATTACAACGCCATCCGTTTCCCCCGTGATACCATCATCGGAAAGTGTGACATAAACTGCCCCACTCTCCTCATAGGTTCCTGCCAGATCCCGTTCAGTAAACATATCTGCACTTGAAAAAGTTCCTGCTTCACTCTGTGCTGATGTTTCTTCTGCATTTGTTTCTGTTTCCGAGGAAACAACATTGCCAGTACTGCTCTTTGTCCCTGTACAGCCTGCCACTGCCGTCATGGATAATGCCGTAGCACAAAACAATGCCAGCAGTTTTTTTCTTCTATAACTCATTGACATTTGCCTCCTGTCTCATCATACTGATTTCCAGATTTCCGTTTCTGCATCTCAATTCATCGAGAAATGTTTTCTCTTCCGCATTGTCTTTTAACGTCACATGATAGGTAAGTTTGTAAAGACTTCCCATATTGGAGGTTTTCACAGCGACTACTTCACAGGATGATAAATATTTTTCAAAAAGATCATCAAATGCTGCTCCGTAATTTAAATCCTCCGGGATTGTGATACGAAGTGTTTTCTCTCTTACTTCTGCTTTTTTTACACCGAATCCGGTCACATTTAACACAAACATCACGGCTCCCATAATGAGTGAAAACAGTACTGCAAACCCAAGATACCCCATC
>OKRZ01003057.1_pt1 | contig 11643 bp, 11 predicted proteins | sample 1601141 | NCBI WGS metagenome assembly OKRZ01 (sample SAMEA3541524, study PRJEB24748) | human gut metagenome | biome: human gut; feature: human-associated habitat; material: faeces | place: China | collected 2012
AATATTTGTGTCTGTTTTTTGATTTCCACGTTCCCATAACGCAAGTATAGCACACTCTGAGGGAATCCGTACGTCAGTAGCTGGTGGCGAAGCTCACTACGCTGATGCAGCACTTGGCGGGTTACTGTTCGGAGCAGGTATGTCTGCCCTCAGTGACGCTGTGGCTGCTGGTATCCGTAAGGCTCGCGGAGTCGAGTCCGTGAATGAGTTCGCTGGTCCAGCACTCCGTATGGAAGCCCGAGAGACTGCCATCAACACTGGTGGTCACGACACCTCGACATTGCCGCCAGAGAACTTCTCGTTCGAGCAGGACCACAGAGGTGTTCCGTTTGCTGACCACCCGACCGAAGAGGGCGCAGTGGTTCTGGCCAATGGTTCCATCCTGAGTGATACCAACCCGCTCAACCCAAGGACCCAACGAGACTTCGCAGAGATTGACCCAGAGCGTGCAGCTCCCGGTATCAAACTCGGTGGGTTCACTGAGATTGGCCTGAAGACCTTAGGGTCCAAGGATGCTGGTGTACGTGCAATCGCTCAGGACCTCGTGCGCTCTCCAACAGGGATGCAATCAGGGTCTAGTGGTAAGTTCGGTGCTACCGCTTCGGATATCCACGAGCGTCTCCACGCGACTGACCAACGGATGTACAACCAGCTGTATGACGCTGTTGACCGTGCCATGAAGGACCCAGAGTTCTCCGTGGGTGAGCAGAAGATGTCACGAAGAGCCATCCGTCAGGAAGTCTACAAGCGTGCAGCCTTGGCGATTGAGCGACCAGAGTTACAGGCCGATTTGACCAAAGGTGAACGTGAGGTGATGGACCTGCTGAAAGAGCACTTCGACACCAAGCGTGAACTGATGGAACAGCCGGGTATCTTCGGTAACGCTAACGCCGTGAGCATCTTCCCCGGCAGTCGCCACAAAGGTACCTACGTGCCTAACGTGTACGACAGGGCTGCTAAGCAGTTAATGACTCAGAAGCTGGGTGGACCTGAAGGGCTCCAACAGGCAATCGCTCAGAGCTGGCTTACCAGTTACCGAGTGCGACCTGAGGTCAAAGCACGTGTCGACGAGTACCTGATGGAACTGAACGGCTACAAGTCGGTAGACCAAGTGACGCCTGAGGTGGTCCAGAAGCACGCTATGGATAAGGCATATGGTATCAGCCACACTGAAGACTTCACAGCATCCAGCGTCATTGATGATAACATCACAGGTCTGGTCGGTATCGAGAACAACTCGTTCCTTGAGGCCCGTAACATGTTCGACAGTGACATCCCGGTTACCTTACCGGATGGTTCCACCTTCAGTGTCAACGACCTGAGGGACTTCGATATGTCTCGGATTATCCTAGCGTATGACCGTCGAGTTAACGGTGATATCTCCATCATGGGAGGCAGTGGGAAGACCACGAAGCAGCTTAAGGATGAAATCATGGCGTTAGACAAGCGGGCTGAACGTAAGGGGCAACTGAAGGGCGAAGTGGAAGCACTGAAGGACACCGTTAAGATTCTCACTGGACGTGCTCGACGCAACAATGACACAGCCTTTGAGACGGCTATGCGCTCCCTGAATGACCTAGCGTTCTTCGCTAAGAACTTCTACATGGGTCCGCAGAACCTCACAGAGATTGCGGGGATGTTGGCCAAGGGTAACGTTAAGGCGATGCTCCATGGTATCCCTACGTTGCGGGACCTAGCGACCAGAACCTCTCCGGTGTCCGGGAGCGAACTCCGAGAACTCCATGGGGCGCTGTTCGGTAAGGAACTCGACCAGTTAATCCGTCCGGGGCGTGAGGACATCGTGCAGCGAATCCGTGAGGCTTCCGATACCAGTGGAGCCATGGCGTCTGTCATTGGTACCATCAAGTTCGGTACTCAGGAGCTGTCAGCGCGTTCTCCTTGGACCAAGATGCTGAACGGCACAGCTAACTACATTCTGGACACTGCCCGTCAGGGTGTGCTCGGTGACGTGGCTGGTGCAGCCCTAGGCGGTAAGGGTTCCAAGTTTGGCAAAGAGAACTTCCTCAAAGCTGCCTCTATCAGTCCTGAGCAGTGGAAGGGAATCAAGCAACTCTTTGTTGACCACGCGACGCGTGACGCTAACGGCCAGTTCACCATCAAGGACAAGAAGGCTTTCAGTCAGGACCCGAGAGCGATGGACCTGTGGCGTCTTGCCGATAAGGTTGCCGACGAGACCATGCTGCGACCTCACAAGGTATCCCAGCAGGATTCCAAGGCGTACGGTGCTGGTGTCAAGATGGCTATGCAGTTCAAGAACTTCACCATCAAGTCACTCAACGCTAAGTTCATTCGGTCCTTCTACGAGGGCTACAAGAACAACCGCGCTATCGACATGGCGTTGACCCACGTGTTGTCTCTGGGTATCGCCGGGACTTACTTTGCGATGCAGGCCCATGTGAAGGCTTACGGCCTACAAGAGTCTCAGCGTAAGGACTACCTGAAGAAAGCCCTGAACCCGACCATGCTGGTTTACGCAGCGTTGACTCGAAGTTCCCACACTGGTGCCCCGCTGTCCATCGTCTCGATGATTGCGGGTGCCGCTGGGTTCCAAGACGCCAACATGCTGCGCTCCACCATCTTACCCAAGGAGGAACAGTTCCAGAAGAAAGGCGGAGCGTCCAAAGGTCGGGCCGAGTCGAGCAACCTTGCGGGTAACTTAGGGTCTCAGGTCCCGGCTCTGGGTTACGTAGGGAACGTCATTGCTACCGCTAAGAACGCTTATGGTGTTGCCACAGCGCCTAACAAGCCGACTGAGCGAGACTACATGACTGGCCTGATGAACTCCACTAAGGAGCTTGTGCCAAACGACCCACTCACCCAGCAGCTCGTGATGAAAATCTATGAAGCCAACGGGGTCACCATCAAGCAACAGCCGAAGCCTAACTAATTAGGACACACTATAGGGAGACCGATTGGTTTCCCTTTCACTCAACTAAAGGAGGTCACAATGGACCAAGACATTAAAACAGTCATTCAGTACCCAGTAGTGGCCACTGAGTTCGACATCCCGTTCGACTACCTGTCCCGTAAGTTTGTCCGTGTGTCACTGGTGTCGGACGACAATCGAAGACTGCTGAGCAACATCACCGAGTATCGCTACGTGTCTAAGACCAGAGTGAAACTCCTTGTTGCGGCTACCGGTTTCGACCGTGTGGAAATTCGTCGGTTCACGTCAGCGTCAGAACGCATCGTAGACTTCAATGACGGTTCTGTATTGCGTGCCAACGACCTTAACGTCTCACAGCTGCAATCTGCACATATCGCCGAAGAAGCACGTGATGCGGCACTTCTGGCAATGCCGGAGGATGATGCTGGTAACCTAGACGCCCGTAACAGAAAGATTGTTCGACTGGCTCCCGGAGAGGCTGGAACAGACGCTATCAACAAGAACCAACTTGACACAACCTTAGGTGAGGCTGGCGGCATTCTCAGCGAAGTTAAGGACCTCCAGAAAGACATGGAGGATTACCTACAGAACTGGGGAGATGATACCACAGCGATTCGCGGCGTTCTCTGGGTGTACAACCAAGGGTCCGCAGTGGGAGGTGAGACATCCTTTGTGATTACCAAAGAGGGTCCGGTCCTTGCGGTCCCGTACATCGAGATTAACGGTAGCCGTCAATACCGTGGGTGGCACTACGAGTATGACTTAGGGTCCAAGACAATCACGTTAGCGAAACCTCTTTCTGCTGGGGATTTGGTCGTATGCACCACCGCTGAGACTACACTGCCACTGGCGGATTCACTTGCAGGTCCGACTGGTTCTTCTCAGATTGGTACTGCCAACGGGCTGAATGTACAGATTGCACTGGACAATCTACGCTCAGGGGTTAACGTTCTGGACTTTATGACCTTTGCTGAGCGAGCCGCTGTCCTGAACTACACAGGAACCAATGACAACTCTGAGGCATTCAGAAAGGCATTCGCTACTGGGTCCCGACAGATAATTGTCCCGCCGGGAAGATACCACGTAAAAGACGTTGAAATACCGTCTAAGGTTAAGCTGTTTGGTACGTACTCCTACAAACCGTACAACGTAACCAGTGATGCCTCGTTCGGCACAGATGGTACGATTATACGTAAGGTGGCCGGAGCAGATAACATGTTCCTTTGGAATACTGCATGTGCTGCTGAGGGTGTGATGTTTGACGGTCGTGACCGCACGTCCCCAGCCATTCAGTCGAAGTCTGGTGGTAAAATATCCGTAGGGTTCTTCAAGTGCGGGTTCTATCGCTTCGACCGAGTAGGTAACCGCCGGGGCGCATACATCGGGTGCTCATTCCAGTTCTGTAACTTCAACCAGAACAACATTGGGATTTACAACACAGTAGACGGTAACCACATCGGCTGCACCATCAACGCCAACAAGTCCCACGGTGTCATGCTCGAAACAGGTGCGAACTCCAACACGTTCACCAACTGTCGAAACGAGTGGAACGAAGGTGACAACTGGAACTTCTATGGTGCCACTTCGATTCAGGTAATCAACGAACTGTGCGACCGTGCGTTCGGCTATGGGTTCCGTATCAGCAACTCCTCGGTGACACTGATTAACGTCAACATTCGGCGCTCTGCAAGAACAGCCGCATCGGGGGCAGCAAGTGCTCAGATTTACTTTGAGTCGTCTACCCTCAAGATGATTGGTGTGAACAGCTCCGTGGGTGGTGATGACACTGGCGGTTCTATCACTGAGCCTTCGCCGGATTACTTCTTCAGGATGGCTGGTACCAGCGAAGGTCGTCTGGAGATTAGTGACAGCCGCCTCACAGGTTATACTGTTGGACTAATCTCGGGTACAGCACGTCCTTCGGTTATCCGCGTGATAAACTCTCCGGGTTGGGAGGACACCGTTAACGAGGGGGTCGCGCGCATATCTGGTGGTAGGCCGTACATTGGCACAATGCCTACAGCGACTGGTCCGGCAAACGTTAGCCCAGCTGTATTAGGACTGTCCTGTGGCGGGGTAAACACCTACGATAACGACATGTTTGATATTCACTTGACTATCCGCAACACCAACAACGGCGGTCACAACGGTGCAATCCTCACTGTGTTGCTTTACCGCGAGGGTGGGGCGGCTCGGGCGACAATCGTTCGAGTAGACAGTCGGTCAAACGCTGTGGGCGAGGGCGACATTAATAGCACCTCAGCAGACCCTCAGCAGGTCTATCAAGTGTCCGTTGAGGTAACAGCAAACGATGCGTCTACGTTCAACCTGCTGGTATCCACCAAGTCGGACAACAACGCATCCTATCGCTTCAGGGCTAAAGTTAAACCATAAGGAGAACCACATGTTAGACAGACTGAATCAGCCGAAAGGCTCAACCATTGGTGTGCTCAGGGATGGGCGCACTATCCAAGAGGCTATTGATGACTTGTATGTGTTTAAGGATTCTCAAGGATTCATAAACGTGGACATGCAGACTGGTGCCACCCTTGAGGAGAAGCTGCGTAATTCCTTTACGATAGCCAATACGCTACTTGTGGGCGTACGCCTGACGGCTGGTAAGGTATACCCGCTGACTGGCACAACTCCGCTTGAGGTTAACCTAGCGAAGTTCTCACTGTTCACTTCAGGAGGACGCGCCACGATTGACGCCTCGGAGTTCACTGGGCCTACTGCACTCTGGATTCACGCCACTGGCTCCTATCCGACCCCAATGTACCGCAACACGACTAACTACATGGAGTCCATTGAGCTTGTGGGCGGCTTAAAGGCTGGAGTTGATGGATGGACTTGGGGTAACCGTGGGATGACCACTGGAACCGAGTATAACGGACAGTGTATCATCCGTGGGTGCAGCGTCTACAAGTTCGATAACTGCATCAAGTGTACCGACTCGTCTTGGCGCTACAAGGTATCTGACTGCATGATTTCTACCGGAATCACCTCTGTGTTCAACGCTCCTGCGGGACTGATTGACTCCGGCGAGTCCATAACCTTCAGCGACACTCAGTTCTCCGACTCTAACGGGGCTAAGTTCATCATTGCGTGTGCAAACTTCAGCGTTGGCATGTCTGGAACAAGTGTGCTCAATACCCCGGTTGTTATCTCTGGGAATGGTGCTTCGCTGCTCATTGATGGCATGGGGAACAACGAGAACCCCGGTAGAAGCGCTTGGATGCGCTACGTTGAGGTGACTGGAATCGGAGCCCGCTTCATCCTACAGTCCTCAACGCTCGTGTGTAATGGCCCATCTTCTCAGACCAGACCGCTTGTGCTTGTTGGGGCGAAAGCTCGCGCAATCTTCATTGCCGTCAAGTTCCCCGGTAACCTCTATATGTTCCATGTGAATAACCCAGAGAAGGTGCGAACATTCTGTGAAGGCGAGGGTATCGTTAAGACCATAGCGTGTACATACGACATTGAATCGGGGGCTGGTAACATTCCAGTCCACCGCTCGCTTAACCGATTCTACAATAACGGGTTCGAGCAGGACTTGGCTGGATGGGCGCTTAACGTTGGTGGCGACCCAGCACAGACGGCTACAATCGTCACGGATGATACCAACAGCGGCGGTAAGGCGGTTAAGGTTGCCTCGCTGGATGGTAAGAGCGTGTTCCTTACCCAGAATGTCAGAGTGTCTTCTGGAGAGGAGTTCGCATCGTTCGTGGCATACAAGGTCAATAAGGCGGCATCCGGCTCAACACCGGGTAACCTGACAGTAACCTTTAAGTCCGAGAACGGTACCACTATCGGTACAGGCTCGACGTCTAACTTCTCGAACACTGTCGGGGCGTGGCAGCAAGGTGGCCTGTTCTGCCGAGGCGTTGCCCCAGTAGGTGCTGTATCTGCTGAGATATCTCTCCGTGTTCGTGATGGTGCTGAGGTTATCCTTGATGACGTTATCGTAAACTTCTTGTAACACGGAGGTATCATGTTATCCCTAGACTTCAACAACGAAGTTATCAAGGCGGCTCCCATTGCGGGGGTCGCTGGGGCCGATGGTGTAGCGAGGCTCTTCTGGGGCCTCTCACTCAACGAGTGGTTCTACGTCGCGGCAATCGCCTACACAGTGGTTCAGATTGGTGCCAAGGTAGTCGACAAAATCATTGACTGGAAGAAAGCAAACAGAGGTGACTCATGAAAGATGAGCGCCCAGACTTATAAGGAGTAATGTATGGACCTGATTAAGTTCCTCGAAATGTTAGACACTGAGATGGCTCAGCAGATGCTCAATGACCTGAGAGACGACGCCAAGCGCACTCCTCAGCTGTACAACGCCATTGGTAAACTACTGGAGCGTCACAAGTTCCAAATCTCTAAGCTGACCCCTGACGTTAACATCTTGGGCGGTCTTGCTGAAGGTCTGGAGGCTTACAACTCCAAGGTAGGTGCTGATGGTCTGACAGACGACGATACATTCACCTTACAGTGATATACTCAAGGTACTACTATATGTAGTGCCTTTATGGATGTCATTGCACTACGCTAGGCGTTCCTACGTGAAATCTGAGAAACAACGGGAGGCATTATGCTGGAGTTCACAAAGAGAATCGTCCCGTATCTTGTGGCTATCATGGTGTTTGCCTTCGGGTGGCACTTGGGTTCGCAATCTACGGACGCTAAATGGAAGGAGGAAGTACAGAATGAGTACGTTAAGAAGCAAACGGCTAGAGCTGAAACTCAGAAAGCGATTGACGCAGTATCGGCTAAGTACCAAGCAGACCTTGAAGGGCTGGAGGGCAGCACTGATAGGGTTATTGCTGATTTGCGTAGCGACAATAAGCGGTTGCGCGTCAGAGTCAAACCTACCAGTGTCACCGCAGGACCAGACGGTCGATGCCTCGTTGATGGTCCCGTCGAACTACACGAAGCAACTGCTCGAAGTCTTATCGCAATAACCCAGAAGGCCGACCTCAAAGAGAAGGCCCTACAGGACACAATTCGTAAGCTGCAAGGGAAAGGAGGTGAACATTGAGTAACTCTCAGCAAGCCAAGAACGCCTTAATCATTGCGCAACTGAAGGGTGACTTTGTCGCCTTTCTCTTCGTGCTCTGGAAGGCCCTGAACCTGCCGGAACCAACCAAGTGTCAAATCGACATGGCCAAGTGTCTGGCAGACCCCAAGAACAAGAAGTTTATCCTTCAGGCTTTCCGTGGTATCGGGAAGTCGTTCATCACGTGTGCGTTCGTAGTGTGGACCCTATGGCGTGACCCTCAGTTAAAGATACTGATTGTCTCAGCCTCAAAGGAACGTGCGGATGCTAACTCCATCTTCATCAAGAACATCATCGACTTGTTGCCTTTCCTGAGTGAGCTTAAGCCTCGCCCCGGCCAGCGTGACTCCGTGATTAGCTTTGATGTAGGCCCTGCCAAGCCCGACCACAGCCCGTCAGTTAAGTCTGTGGGTATTACGGGTCAGCTTACTGGTAGCCGTGCCGATATCATCATTGCGGATGACGTGGAGATTCCCGGTAACTCTGCGACCCAAGGTGCCCGAGAGAAACTCTGGACGTTGGTTCAGGAGTTCGCCGCACTGTTGAAACCTCTACCGACTAGCCGTGTTATCTATCTGGGTACCCCTCAGACCGAGATGACGCTCTACAAGGAACTTGAGGACAACCGTGGGTACTCGACGATTATCTGGCCTGCACAGTATCCTCGCTCCAAAGAGGAAGACCTGTACTATGGCGACCGTCTGGCTCCAATGCTTCGTAGTGAGTACGATGAGGACAAAGAGGGTCTCAGCAGTCAGCCTACTGACCCGGTGCGATTCGACTCCATGGACCTTCAGGAACGCGAGGTGGAATACGGCAAGGCTGGCTACACACTCCAGTTCATGCTCAACCCGAACCTCAGTGACGCCGAGAAGTACCCGCTACGCCTCCGTGACGCTATCGTATGCGGTCTACAGATGGACAAGGCCCCAATGCACTACCAGTGGCTCCCGAACCGTCAGAATCGCAATGAGGAGCTTCCTAACGTGGGCATGAAGGGTGACGAGATTTACTCCTTCCATACAGCCTCCAGTAACACTGGTGCGTATCAGGGTAAGATTCTGGTCATTGACCCAAGTGGACGCGGTAAGGATGAGACTGGCTGGTGCGTGCTGTATACCCTAAACGGTTACATCTACTTGATGGACGCTGGCGGTACCCGTGGTTACGAAGAGAAGTCCCTTGAGTTCCTCGCTAAGAAAGCAAAACAGTGGCAGGTTCAGACTGTGGTCTTCGAGAGTAACTTCGGTGACGGTATGTTCGGTAACGTCTTCCAGCCTGTGCTCCTGAAGCACCACCCTGCGCAACTCGAAGAGATTCGTGCTCGTGGTATGAAAGAGGTCCGCATCTGCGATACCCTTGAGCCTGTACTGGCAAGTCACCGCTTGGTCATCCGAGACGAGGTCATCCGGCAGGACTACCAGACGGCACGTGATGCAGACGGTAAGCACGCTCTGAAGTACAGCCTGTTCTACCAGATGACCCGTATGAGCCGTGAGAAGGGCGCTGTGGCACACGATGACCGACTTGATGCGTTAGCACTGGGTGTCGAGTTCCTACGCTCTACGATGCAGCAGGACGCTGTGAAGATAGAGGCTGAGGTGCTTCAGGAGTTCTTGGAGCACCATATGGAGAAGCCCCTGAGTAACATCTCGCAGTTCCGGGCCACCAGCAGCAACGGTGTGGACATCCGATGGGAAGACGATGGGGATGACTCAATGTTCATCGCATGGTAACTATGCAGGGATTGTGCATAAGGATTCATTGGGCCACGGAAGGCCACTTTGAGGAAACTCCATGTATAACAGACACTTGGAATTAGGGCCCACTATAGGGAGAGACCCTTGAAGACTTACTATAAGACAACTTAAAGATTCATTCATATAGTTATTCACTTTAAGTCTCCTTAAGGCAGAGGGTAGTGATGATAATATCACCCTCTCACTATAAGACACTAAGAGCCAACATAAGGAGGACCTATGCGCTTATTGTTAACCTTACTGCGCCATAGGACTACTTGGCGATTTCTGCTGGTACTTGCTGGTGCCCTTGGGGCTTCACTGGTTACTCAGCAGCAACTCAGTGGACTGGAGACTCTCGTGTGCTCTCTACTCACTTGTAGCGATTAGGGTCTTCCTGACGCGCTAGGGATTCCGTAGTGATGCTTATCAGCATACACCACTCCATCCCTCTACAGTCAATACTTAAAGTTAACCTTAGGTGATTCACTGGGTCTACCTACGGGTCTATGCACTGACCTGAGGACTACCTGAGGTTACCTTTAAGAATATTGCATAAAGTTCTGAGTGTACATCTCACAGTTTACACTTTGGTTATCCCCCCCGGTACCCTCCAGTTCACCCAAAGTAACCATGGGTACCCCTAAACCTTCGGTTTAACCTTGGGTGGTACCTTGGGGAATCCTTAGGTGATACTATATGTTGATGTCTCTGTGTCCCTATCTGTTGGCCCTCTTTAAGTATCCATTGAGTCCCACCTGAGGTAACCACCTGAGGTAATACCGGAGACCATATACCTTAGGTTAACCATGAGTCATCCGGTGAGCCATCACTATAGGACTATTGGGTAGCCATTGTCAAATCATCCAATCTATTAGGTCACACTATAGGGAGACACTTAAAGTATTACTCAGAGACTATCACCATAAAGATAACTATCACTATAGGTCTAACTAAAAGTTTAACTTTAAGTGTTGACATTCAGATTCCGTTATGAGACATTAGCAACCGTTGAGAGACACAACGTCACCAACGACCAGACAATACCACGAGTTATCTGGTTAGACTGAGGGTCTCAAGTAGTCATCAACCGGACATACGAAAGTGGTTGACTCAACGATGAACAAGTAGTAACATGCACCACAGATTCACGAAGTACCGCTCTTTAACAATATGGATTAGTCGCTGATATGTATACCATGACAATAGTGTTTAACTAGTGGTCACATTCGGGTCTCTGACAAGGTACGTCCTGTCACCCTGAGAGTGGCCACGCTGATAAACACTAACGCTAGGCAACTAGCAACATTGAGGATATACACCATGGAACGCAACGCTAACGCATACTACGACCTTCTGGCTGCAACTGTTGAGCTGTTCAACGAGCGCATCCAACAGGATGAACTCACCGAAGAGGATGATTGGTCTGATGCATTGCACGAGGTGGTAGACGGTCAGGTTCCGCACTATTACAATGAGATTTTCACGGTGATGGCTGCCGACGGTATTGACCATGAGTTCGACGATTCGGGTCTCATACCGGACACCAAAGATGTAAGTCGCATCTGTCAGGCTCGCATCTATGAGGCGCTGTACAATGACGTCTTGAACGACTCTGGGATTGTCTGGTATGAAGCGGATGAAGACGAAGAGGATGACTGCGATGATTAAGTATGGACTCACTCAGGAGCACTTAAAGTTATATCGCACAGCTATGGCATACGGTGCATCATTCGGTTACTGTATGGCCCAACTGGCCCAGACCTACCGCACACGCAAGGTAATGTATGATAACCCTGTTCGTAATTAGTGTGTACGCCCTGATTGTCCTGTACTTTGTGCGGGACTTTCGCAAGGGTCTCAAAGTACACAAGGCATCGTTTAGTTACCTGAAGTGGCTTGAAAATGACGGCAACAGGACGTTCTCATTCTACAGAAAGCCC
>OKRZ01003082.1_pt1 | contig 11553 bp, 9 predicted proteins | sample 1601141 | NCBI WGS metagenome assembly OKRZ01 (sample SAMEA3541524, study PRJEB24748) | human gut metagenome | biome: human gut; feature: human-associated habitat; material: faeces | place: China | collected 2012
GGTACGTACGGTGCTGTGAGAGGACGGCGGTTAGTCACCGCCTCCTACTCGATTTGTGGGCATAATTTCTACAGTATCTAAGCCACTTCGCTATGCGCTCCGGCGGGAGTACGTGTGCGCCCGCGGTACCTGGGGCTTACGTTCCTTACGCTGTGGTGAATTTGCGTTACGTTTGGTGACACCTGCTATGTGCCACCACACTGCAAATGCGAATAAAAAATATCAACCGTTGCAAAAAGTACTCTAGATGATTATAATAGGTATATTAGATTTGTAAATGGAAACAATGTCCATATTAAATCGAAATTAAATTATATAATATATTAAGGAGACAGTAGAAAATGAAAGAAAAATCAAGAAGCACTTTTTCCGGCAACATTGGGTTCGTTCTTGCAGCAGCCGGCAGTGCGGTAGGACTTGGAAATATATGGAGGTTTCCGTATCTGGCAGCAAAGGACGGAGGAGGACTTTTTCTGCTGGTGTATCTGATACTTGTTCTGACCTTTGGCTTTGCATTGCTTACCACTGAGATTGCAATAGGACGTAAGACAGGACAGGGACCGCTCACCGCGTATGGTCTTATCAATCCAAAGGGCAAGTTTATCGGTGTGCTTGCGTGTATAGTACCGGCTATTATTCTGCCTTACTACTGTACTATAGGTGGATGGGTTTTAAAATACTTTACACTTTTCATTACAGGAAGCGGTAAAAATGCGGTTGCGGATGGATATTTCACAGGCTTTATTACAGGCCAGTGGGCACCAATCATATTTGGAGTGGTGTATCTGCTTTTAACAGCATCAGTTGTCATTGGTGGAGTCAATAAAGGTATCGAGCGCTTCAGCAAGGTGCTCATGCCTATCCTTGTTGTGCTTATTTTTGCAATCGGTATTTTCTCACTGACGCTCAATTATAAGGATGCATCAGGCGCAGCAAGAAGTGGTCTTGAGGGTCTTAAGATATATGTGGTTCCTGACTTCAAGGGGCTTACAATGCAAAAGCTTGCCACAGTATTTGTTGATGCGCTCGGTCAGCTGTTTTACTCAATCAGTGTGGCTATGGGAATCATGGTTGCATATGGTTCGTATGTCAAGAAGGAATCAAAGCTCATGGGCTCAATCAACCAGATCGAGATTTTTGATACACTTGTTGCATTCCTTGCAGGTCTTATGATTATTCCGGCAGTATATGTATTTATGGGCAGAGACGGCATGTCAGCAGGACCGGGGCTTATGTTTATATCACTGCCAAAGGTATTTAATGAAATGGGAATAGCAGGAGATATCGTGGGACTGATATTCTTTATGATAGTTGCATTCGCAGCAGTCACATCGTCTGTATCAATTATGGAGGCTATTGTATCGAGTCTTATAGACAGATTTCACTGGAGCCGCAGAAAAAGCGCAATTTTAGTCACGGTATACGGTCTGATTGCAGAGATAATAGTCTGCCTTGGCTACAATAAGCTCTATATGGAGGTTAAGCTTCCAAACGGCACAGTCGGACAGATACTTGATATCATGGATTATGTAAGCAACAATGTGCTTATGCCAATCGTTGCACTTGCCACATGTATCCTCGTTGGCTGGATAGTAAGTCCAAAGGTAATAATAGATGAGGTGACACGCGGAGGCAGCAAATTCACCAGAAAAGGGCTTTATATAATCATGGTTAAATTTATTGCACCGGCATTCCTGCTTATACTGTTGCTGCAGGCACTCGGAATCGTTACTTTTTAGTTTTGAAATAAATTTATTGTATATTTTATATAAATACCCTTGAAATACAGCCATCATAATGGTAGTATTTTACTAAATGATGAAAGAGGGGGAGCCACTATGGCTTTTAGACGAGAGAAAAAGCGTATCGGTGATATGCTTATAAATGAAAATGTAATTACTCAGGAGCAGCTGGAAAAGGCTCTGCCTATAGCCAAAGAAAAGCATAAGAAGATAGGAGAAACACTCATTGAGCTTGGATTCACCAATGAGCTTGAGATAGCAAAGGCATTGTCACAGCAGCTGGGACTGGAGCTTGTTAATGTGAGCGCAATCAACATACCTGAGGAGGTGCAAAACCTTGTCAGTGAGACAGTGCTTAGAAAGCATGTTATGATACCATATGCATTTGACAAGAATAATGCCAATGTAGTGCATGTGGCCATGGCTGATCCTATGGATATGGTTGCGCTTGATGATTTTTCAATTGTTACCAATCTACAGGTTGAGCCTGCAGTAGCGACAGGCAGAGACATACTTTTGACGCTTGACAAATATTACGGTGATACAGAAGCTATGAAAGCGGCTCAGGAGTATGCGAGGGAGAGAAAAGAGCGTGAGCAGAAAAATGCCGAGGCTGAGGAAGCTACCAGCAAGGATGTCAACAATTCGCCGGTAGTTTTACTTGTCAACTCTATCATTGAGCAGGCAGCCAGACTCAGGGCCTCAGATATACATATAGAGGCACTGGAAAATAAAGTCAGGGTGCGATACAGAATTGATGGTGCGCTTTATGAGAAGGCAGCATATAGTATACATCTGCTTTCTGCAATTATTACACGACTTAAAATTATAGGTGGTATGGATATTTCCGAGAAACGTAAGCCGCAGGACGGCCGTATCACTATGGAGATAGACAAGATAGAGTATGATATCCGAGTATCAATCCTTCCGACAGTATTCGGTGAGAAATGCGTTATGCGACTTGCGCAGAAAAAGGCACTTACAAGAGATAAAAAGGAGCTGGGATTTTCAGACGAAGAGCTTAAGGCCTTTGATCATATACTGATGAATACAAACGGTATCATCCTTGTTACAGGACCTACAGGAAGTGGTAAGTCAACCACGCTTTACACGGCACTTTCAGAGCTCAACAAGGAGGAGGTAAATATCATCACAGTTGAGGATCCGGTCGAGGCCAATATAGATGGAATAAACCAGGTACAGGTAAATAATAAAGCTGACCTGACATTTGCATCAGCACTTCGTTCCATTCTGCGACAGGATCCGGACATCATTATGATTGGTGAGATTCGAGATCAGGAGACAGCACAGATTGCAGTACAGGCGTCAATCACAGGACATCTTGTGGTCAGCACACTGCATACCAACAGCTCGGCAAGTACTATTTCACGACTGGAGGACATGGGAGTTGAAAGTTATCTGCTTGCGGATTCGGTAAAGGGAATCATTGCACAGCGACTTGTAAGAAGACTTTGTCCGGCATGTAAGAGAGAGCATCTGTTGACAGAGGAGGAAAAGGCATTTATGAATATACCGGCATTCCGTCCGGTAAAGATTTATGAGCCATGTGGCTGTGAAAAATGTGCCAATACAGGCTACAAGGGACGAATCGGTATATATGAGATAATGACCATAACACCAAAGATAAAGTCACTTATTTCAAAAGGTGTTGATATAGAGGATATAAACAAGGCTGCATGTGATGAGGGCATGCATACACTTAGACAGAGTGCAGAGAAGCTTGTACTCGAAGGAGTTACTTCATTCCAGGAAATGTTAAAGACCACGTTTGAAAACTAAGGGGGAAAAGAAAATGCAGATAGTAGACATTTTAAAAGCAGCGCAGCAACAGAACTCATCGGATATACATATCGCACCGGGAAATCCGGTTATGCTTAGAATTGACGGAATGCTTGTACCGCAGGGAAATCAGGTTCTTTCCAATGTTGAGACGGACAACCTGCTTTCTCCAATTGTACCGCAGGAGCTTAAAGATGTGCTAAAGAAAAATGGAGAGCTTGATTTTGCTTTTTCGGTGGAGGGCTTTTCACGAGTCAGAGCCAATGTGTTCAGACAGAGAGGTTCATATGCAGCAGCACTTCGTATTCTCTCATATGATGTGCCTACACCGCAGCAGCTTGGCATACCACAGTCGGTTGTCAATCTTACCACAAAGATGAGAGGACTTGTCCTCGTGACAGGAGCTACAGGAAGTGGTAAGTCGACCACATTGGCAAGTCTTATAGATGTCATTGCATCAAGAGATTCCAAAAATATAATCACGCTTGAAGATCCTATCGAGTACCTGCACTCAAGGCGCCGCTCTATAGTGGCACAGAGAGAGGTTGGAAAGGATACACTCTCATATGCTGCAGCCCTGAGAGCTGCACTGCGACAGGATCCGGATGTAATACTTGTAGGAGAGATGCGAGATCTTGAAACTATATCTACAGCTATTACAGCGGCGGAGACAGGACATCTTGTATTTTCTACACTGCATACCAACAGTTCATCCGACGCAATTGACCGTATGATTGACGTTTTTCCACCACACCAGCAGCAACAGATACGAGTGCAGCTCTCAGGAGTTTTAGAGGGAATTGTTGCACAGCATCTGCTTCCAATGGTAAATGGCGGACGAATTGCAGCGTTTGAGGTGCTCCTTGCAAACAATGCCATCAGAAACTTAATTCGTGAGGCAAAAGCATTTCAGATTCCATCTATCATACAGACCTCAAAGAGAGAGGGTATGATGATGATGGATGACTGTATTTTACAGTATTACAGCCAGGGCCTTATAGCGCCGGAGACTGCAGTTGCATATGCACATGATCCGGTAAGCATGGCTAGCCGTGTACACCTTTACTATTGATGGCATAATCGTATGTATTTTACTATTATGGTATAATGTTGTGGAGTCTTAATAAATTATGATTTAATTTATCTGGAGGTTGCACAGAATAGGTATAAGGAGGAGAAGAAAGTGGCTGACTGGACATATCAGATTATAGACCAGAGCGGAAAAGAAAGAAAAGGAAATATAGTAGCCGAGTCAGAAGCAGAGGCAAAAAATAAGCTTAAGATGGATGGCAACATGGTCATAAGCCTCACCAAGGCAACAGCACTGACCAAGGAAATCTCATTCAGTGTAGGAGGAAAGGTAAAGCCGAGAGATCTATCGGTATTCTGCCGCCAGTTCACCAGTATGGTCAATGCCGGTGTTACGATTCTTGATACGCTGGATATGTTATCCGATCAGACTGAGAATAAGGTTATGGCGAAAGCTATCAGAGGTGTTCATGCCGAGATTCAAAAAGGTGAGACTCTCTCGGATGGTCTAAAAAAATACCCGAATGTTTTCCCTGACATCATGGTGAGCATGGTTGCGGCAGGAGAAGCATCCGGCAAGATTGATGTAGCTTTTGACAGAATGTCTGCACACTTCGAAAAATCAGCAAAGCTTAACGGCATGATAAAAAAAGCGGCAGTTTATCCGATTATCGTTGTGATTGTAGCTATTGCGGTTGTTATTGTAATGCTTGTAAAGGTCATCCCAAGCTACTCAGAGATGTTCAATGACCTGGGAACAGAGCTGCCGGGCATCACAAAGGCAGTTGTTGCGATGAGTGATTTTGTCACCGGATACTGGTATATTGTGATTGCTGTCATAGCAGCAATTGTTATAGCCATCAAGCTTTATAAGCAGACTGACAGCGGCCAGATGTTCTTTGGTAATCTCGCAAGAAAGCTTCCGGTTTTCGGAAAGCTAAACATCAAGACAGCGGCCAGTAACTATGCGCGTACACTTTCAACACTTGTGTACTCCGGACTTCCGATGATTGAAGCCCTTGGCATCACTGCTGACACCATGAAGAATGCGCTTTACAAAAAAGCCCTGAAAAATGCAAGGGAAGAAGTAAGTAAGGGTGTTCCACTGTCTGAGCCAATCACTGCGTGTGGATTGTTTCCACCTATGGTTTCACATATGACGCGAATTGGTGAGGAAACCGGTGACTTGGAAGGCATGCTTACCCGACTGGCAGACTACTATGATGAGGAAGTTGAGTTGGCTACCCAGACAGTTATGGCAGCTATTGAGCCTATGATTATCCTTGTTCTGGCACTTATTGTTGGTGTGCTTGTGGCAGCTGTTATGGCACCTATGCTTACCATGTATCAGGCTATGGACAGCTTATAAGATGAAAAAAGAAGCAGACTTTGAGTGTGAAGCTCAAAGGCTGCTTTTTTGGTGCAGAGACATTGGCAGTAGGACGGGGCTTCATCCCGTGAGCCCTGGCTGGTGCACACTTTCTCGCATGAGCTACGCTGCACTGCCAAGATACTGTAGGAATTATGCTTTATAGGTTTACTATGCTTGACGAAAACGTCGAAACGCGCCGTCCGTGGCGCGGTTCTCCTTGAGCTCCCATCCGTGGGAGCTCATTTCTGTGCATCATGTGCATAATTCAACAGTATCTAAGCAGCTCCGCTATTCGCTCATGCGAGAGAGCGTGCCCTAGCCGGTCACAGGGGATGAAGCCCCTTACGCTGTGGCAGAATCGAATTTGGGATGAAATCCAGCCTGATTTATGGTAAAATAAAGAAAATACCACAGATTGACAAATTAAATGGTGCACTGATAAATGTCCGGACGAGAGCAACAAAAAATAAAAAGCAGTCTAAGAATAAACTCATAGGAATGCTGGAAGAGCTGTTCTCAAAGTCAGAGTTTATCGAGAAAAGAAGATACTTGAAGAAGATTATGGACTTAAAATGAGCATGGAACTCGAAGGGAGGATGAGCGAGATGTGTAATGTGAGTGATTACTGGGAAGAGGTTGCAACAGAAGAGGGTAAGGAAATCGGAGAAAAACAAAAGATAATCTCACTGGTTGTAAAAAAGCTGCAAAAGGACAAGAGCGTGGCGGAAATAGCAGATGACCTGGAAGAAAAAGAGGAGGTTATCGCTCCAATTTACGAAGCAGCATTGTCCATGAAGCCAGATTATGACGTTGAGAAAATCTATGAGCTTCTCGAGAAAAATAAGAAGCTGGCATAGCAGCAGTTGAAAATTAAAAATAATCAATATGAAGCAGTCTTTGGGCGGGAGCACAGAGGCTGCTTCTTTTTTGGCTAAGGGATACTGACAGTAGGACGGGGCTTAATCCCCTGAGCCCAGGCTGGTGCACACTCTCTCGCTTGAGCTACGCTGCACTGCCAAGATACTGTAGGAATTATGCCTTAAAGATTTACGATGCCCGACGAAACCGTCGAAACGCGCCGTCCGTGGCGCGGTTCTCCTTGCCCTGCCATCCGTGGCAGGGCATTTCTGTGTATCGTGTGCATAATTCAACAGTATCTAAGCAGCTTCGCTATTCGCTCACGAGAGAAAGCGTGCCCCAGCTGGTCTCACGTGATAAAGCCCCTTGCACTGTGGCAGAATGCAGGCTGATAGGCGTGCAGTGCAGAAACAGTATGAAAAAATATAAGTATGGAAAAAGAAAAATTATGATGACAAAGAACTGCCGCTATGCTACAATCAACTCAAAGCATTATATTTCTGTAAGCGGCACCACATAACAGTTTTTCAGGTGCTCACCACTTTGAAGAGGGCAGACCACTTCGCATCATTCTACAAAGGACATGGAAGTTTTCGATGCTTTAATTACCAATCAACAGCAGGAAAATTGAAATGCCGTATGTAGACAGAATGCAGAAAATGTAGTCAAAAGGCGGATGAACTGTATACAGTGTGATAATCATAATGTAAACATATAGATAACATAAAGAAGGACTGCACATGTATACTTCATAAACTGTACCACTGTACCATCATTGGCACCGGATTTTCCTACTCACACAAGAGAACAGGAGGAGAAGGATTGAGCGCAAAGGACTCAATGGCAAAGGAATACTTTGCAGATAATGCCAGGTTTGCGGATCTGTGCAACAATATACTGTATGGAGGAAGAGAGGTCATCCTGCCGGAAAACCTTAAGGAAAGGGACACGACAGAGGTTCTGACCGCACTAGGGCTTGACAAAAAGACCATAGCGATGCAGAAGATGAGGGACATCTTCAAAAATGCCAGCATCAAATATACCGGCAAATCATATGTCGTACTGATAGGAGTAGAAAATCAGTCCGATATACACTATGCCATTCCGGTAAAAAACATGTTTTATGATGTCATGGCATATGGCAACCAGGTAAAGGAAACTGCCAAAAAGCACCGCAAGGAAAAGGATACGGCAACATCGGATGAATTTCTCTCTGGATTTACGAAAGAGGATAAGCTGATACCGGTGATTACGATTACAGTATATCTCGGAACAAAGGAATGGGATGGTCCAAGAAAGCTGTCAGATATGTTTGGTGATGTGGATGAAGAGCTTCTGCCATTCATACCGGATTACAGAATTAATCTGCTGGCACCGAGGGAGATAACAGACTTTACCGGATTCAGGACATCAATCAGGCAGCTTTTCGAGGTACTGCAGAATGCGTATGATAAGGAAAAGATGCAGGAAGTGCTGCAGAATGATGAAAAGTTTAGCAATGTAGACAGAGAGACGGTTGAGGCAATCAACCTGTTTGCAGGAACGGATATAGACATAGATGAGAAAGAAGAGGTGATTGATATGTGTAAGGCATGGGAAGAACAGAAAAATGAAGGCAGAGAAGAAGGTCGAGAATTAGGAGAAAGACAAAAGATAATTTCTCAGATTGTAAAAAAGCTGCAAAAGGACAAGAGTGTGGCAGAGATAGCAGATGACCTGGAAGAAAAAGAGGAGGTTATCGCTCCAATTTACGAAGCGGCATTGTCAATGAAGCCGGATTATGATGTTGAGAAAATCTATGAGCTTCTTGAGAAAAATAAGAAGCTGGCATAGCAACTGTAGGTACTGGCAGTAGGACGGGGCTTCATCCCATGAGCCATGGCTTGTGCACACTCTCTCACGTGAGCTACGCTACGCAGCCAAGATACTGTAGGAATTATGCCTTAAAGATTTACGATGCCCGACGAAACCGTCGAAACGCGCCGTCCGTGGCGCGGTTCTCCTTGAGCTCCCATCCGTGGGAGCTCATTTCTGTGTATAGTGTGCATAATTCAACAGTATCTAGGCAGCTCCGCTATTCGCTCACGAGAGAGAGAGTGCACAAGCCGGGCACATGGAATGAAGCCCCTTGCGCTGTGACAAAAAATATAATGACAAAGCATCATAGCTCTGCTACAATCTGTTTAAAGAGACAATTTACGAAAGAGGATAAGCTGATTCCGGTAATTACAATTACAGTATATCTTGGCACCGAAGGAGATAACAGACTTTACAGGATTTAGGACATCAATCAGGCAGCTTTTCGAGGTACTGCAGAATGCATATGATAAGGAAAAGATGCAGGAAGTGCTGCAGAATGACGAAAAATTTAGCAAGGTGGACAGAGAGACAGTCGAGGCAATCAACCTGTTTGCAGGAACGGATATAGACATAGATGAGAAAGAAGAGGTGATTGATATGTGTAAGGCGTGGGAAGAGCAGAAAAATGAAGGCCGAGAATTGGGAGAACGACAAAAGATAATCTCACTGGTTGTAAAAAAGCTGCAAAAGGACAAGAGTGTGGCAGAAATAGCAGATGACCTGGAAGAAAAAGAGGAGGTTATCGCTCCAATTTACGAAGCAGCATTGTCCATGAAGCCAGATTATGACGTTGAGAAAATCTATGAGCTTCTCGAGAAAAATAAGAAGCTGGCATAGCAGCTGTAGGTACTGGCAGTAGGATGGGGCTTCATCCCATGAGCCATGGCTTGTGCACACTCTCTCACGTGAGCTACGCTACGCAGCCAAGATACTGTAGGAATTATGCCTTAAAGATTTACGATGCCCGACGAAACCGTCGAAACGCGCCGTCCGTGGCGCGGTTCTCCTTGCCCTGCCATCCGTGGCAGGGCATTTCTGTGTATCGTGTGCATAATTCAACAGTATCTAGGCAGCTTCGCTATTCGCTCACGCGGGAGAGTGTGCCCAGCCGGTCACATGGGATAAAGCCCCTTACGCTGTGGCAAAAAAGAAAAAATGTGATGACAAAACACCACCTCTATGCTACAATCAACTCAAAGCATTATATTTCTGTAAGCGGCACCACATAACAGTTTTTCAGGTGCTCACCACTTTGAAGAGGGCAGACCACTTCGCATCATTCTACAAAGGACATGGAAGTTTTCGATGCTTTAATTACCAATCAACAGCAGGAAAATTGAAATGCCGTATGTAGACAGAATGCAGAAAATGTAGTCAAAAGGCGGATGAACTGTATACCGTGCGTAAATATTAAAGAAGAACAGCACAGGTATACCTTGTAAACTGTACCACTATACCCTCATTGGCACCAAATTTTCCTGCTCACACAAGAGAACAGGAGGAGAAGGATTGAGCGCAAAAGACTCAATGGCAAAGGAATACTTTGCTGACAATGCCAGGTTTGCTGACCTGTGCAACAATATACTGTATGGAGGAAGAGAGGTCATCCTGCCGGAAAACCTTAAGGAAAGGGACACGACAGAGGTTCTGACCGCACTAGGGCTTGACAAAAAGACCATAGCGATGCAGAAGATGAGGGACATCTTCAAAAATGCCAGCATCAAATATACCGGCAAATCATATGTGGTACTGATAGGAGTAGAAAATCAGTCGGATATACACTATTCCATTCCGGTAAAAAACATGTTTTATGATGTCATGGCATATGGCAATCAGGTAAAGGAAACAGCCAAAAAGCACCGCAGGGAAAAGGATATCGCAACTTCTGATGAATTTCTCTCGGGATTTACGAAAGAGGATAAGTTGATTCCAGTAATTACGATTACAGTGTATCTCGGGACAAAGGAATGGGATGGACCAAGGAGGCTGTCAGATATGTTTGGTGATGTGGACGAGGAGCTTCTGCCATTCATACTGGATTATAGGATTAACCTGCTGGCTCCGAGGGAGATAACCGACTTTACAGGATTCAGAACCTCAATCAGGCAGCTTTTCGAGGTACTGCAGAATGCGTATGATAAGGAAAAGATGCAGGAAGTGCTGCAGAATGACGAGAAGTTTAGCAATGTGGACAGAGAGACAGTCGAGGCAATCAACCTGTTTGCAGGAACGAATATAGACATAGATGAGAAAGAAGAGGTGATTGATATGTGCAAGGCGTGGGAAGAACAGAAAAATGAAGGCAGAGAATTAGGCAGAGAAGAAGGCAGAATTCGTCAGGCAAAAGTAACGGCTTTAAAACTTCAGAAAAAAGGACACTCAATAGAAGATATAGCTGAATGTGTGGATTTTGATGAGGAAACTGTAAAAAAATGGCTTGTGAGCTAATATTGTAGTGAAATGTAAATTAGAGGAAGCAATCTTTGGGCGAGAACTCGGAGGTTGCTTCCTCTTTTACTGACAGTAGGATGGGGCTTCATTCTCTACGAACGGCTGGCGAATATACTCTCGGGTGAGCGAATAGCGAAGGTGCTTAGATACTGTTGAATTATGCGCATGAAACACAGAAATGAACTGCCACTGGGATGTAATATATCGTTGCTGTTCAAACGCAAGCTTGACACCACGCTGTCAAGCTATGCGCCAATAAATCAACTATTGTCAGATTACAGCCCCTGCCTCGTAGAGGCACTTTTAATGGGCCGTAATCGTTACTGGTCACACTGATGGTGTGAGCAGTAATGGGCAAGGAGAACCGCGCCACGGACGGCGCGTTTCGACGGTTTCGTCAAGCATAGAAAATCTAAAAGCATAATTCCTACAGTATCTTGG
>OKRZ01003084.1_pt1 | contig 11548 bp, 13 predicted proteins | sample 1601141 | NCBI WGS metagenome assembly OKRZ01 (sample SAMEA3541524, study PRJEB24748) | human gut metagenome | biome: human gut; feature: human-associated habitat; material: faeces | place: China | collected 2012
CCTCGTCCTTTCTCTTGGGGGTGTAAGGGGGATATTCTCTTTCGAGAAAGAGAATATCCCCCTTTCCCGCGTCCCCCACACGGTGTGGGGGATAATAGAGTGCGCCCTGCGGGCGCAAAAAAAGAAGCACCCTTTCGGGTGCTCTCTTTTTATTCAACAGTGACAGATTTCGCAAGATTGCGAGGCTTATCAATATCACACCCGCGCTGGAGCGCGATATAATACGCCAGCAGCTGCAGCGGCACGACACCGAGCGACGGCAGCAGCATCTGCGCCGTATCGGGGATCGTGATAACATTTTCGACGGTCTTCGCCATCTCGCCGCGATGGCTCTCGGTCGCGAGCGCGAGAACGTCCGCACCGCGGGCCTTGACCTCGACCACGTTGCTCATGGCCTTGTCGAAAAGCGGGGCGTAGGTGCCGAGCGCGATAACGAGCGTGCCGTCCTCGATGAGCGAGATCGTGCCGTGCTTGAGCTCGCCGGAGGCGTAGGCCTCGGAGTGGATGTAGCTGATCTCCTTGAGCTTGAGCGAGCCCTCGAGTCCGAGCGCATAGTCGAGGTTGCGGCCGATGAAGAAGACAGAATTGTGGTTGAAATACTGGGAAGCGTACTTGGGGATGGCCTCGCAGCTCTCGCTCGCGAGGAACTGCTCCATCTTCTCCGGCAGCTTCTGAAGCTCTGCGACCGCCTCGTTGTACTCCTCCTTTTTCACCGTGCCGAGCGCCTCGCCAAACGCAAGGCCGATCATGTCGAGCACTGCGAGCTGCGTAGAATAGGCCTTCGTCGTCGCGACGGCGATCTCGGGGCCCGCCCAGGTGTAGAGCACGTCATCCGACTCACGCGCGATGGACGAGCCGACCACGTTGACGATGGAGAGGATGTAGCCGCCGCGCTTTTTCGCCTCGCGCAGCGCGGCCATGGTATCGAGCGTTTCGCCCGACTGGGAGATGACAATGACAAGGGACTGATCGTCCACGATGGGGTCGCTGTAGCGGAATTCGGACGCGAGCACGACCTCGACATTGCGGCGCAGCAGATGCTCGAGATTGTACTTGCCGATCATGCCGACATGATACGAAGAGCCGCAGGCCACAATGAAAATGCGGGTAAATTCACGCATCTTCTCAACGGGGAGCTTGAGATCGTCGAAGATGACCCTGCCGTCCTTGATGCGCGGGGAGATCGCGCGGCGCAGCGCCTCGGGCTGCTCCATGATCTCCTTGAGCATGAAGTGCTGGTAGCCGCCCTTTTCCGCGGCGGAGACCTCCCAGTCGATGGTAAAGTGCTTCTTTTCGACCTTCTGCTCCAGCGCGTCGTAGACCTCGATGCCCTCGCGCGTCAGCACGGCGACCTCGCCGTCTTCCATGTAGGCGACGTCGCGCGTGTGCTTGATGATGGCCGTCACGTCGGAGGCGAGGAAGTTGCAGCCCTTGCCGTAGCCGAGCAGCAGCGGCGCGTCCTTGCGCGCGGCGATGATGCGGTCCGGGCAGTCGGCGCAGAGCATACCGAGGGCGTAGGCGCCCTCGATGCGGCGCAGCACGCGGCCCACGGCCTCTAAAAAGTCGTGACACTCGTTGTAGTAGAATTCCAGCAGCTGCGCCACGACCTCAGTATCGGTCTCGGACTTGAACCGGATGCCCTGACCGATCAGAAATTCCTTGATCTCGACGTAGTTTTCGATGATGCCGTTGTGGATGACGGCGAACTTGCCGTTTTCGCTCACGTGGGGGTGAGAGTTGATGATGTTCGGCGCGCCGTGCGTCGCCCAGCGGGTGTGACCAAGGCCGATGCAGCCCTCGAGGTCCGCGCCGCCGTGGATCTGTTCGCTGAGGACCTTGAGCCGACCCACCGCTTTTTCGACCTGCAGCTTTCCCTGCGCCGAGATGACGGCCACGCCCGCGGAGTCATACCCGCGGTATTCCAGATGCGCGAGCCCGTCCAGCAGGATGGGGGCCGCCTGTTCCTGACCAATGAATCCAACGATTCCGCACATATGATAACATTCTCCTTTTGATGATTTTTGAAAAATGGGCAAAATACCCCTTTACGGCGCAAAGCCGCTTCTTCAAAAGGACAAATGCGCAGTCATTTGTCGCTTTTCCCGTGGTCACAGCCCCTTTGTTCTGCGGTCGCCCGCATGTTTGCCGGCTGTGTGCGCGCCCACGGGCACGGGGAAGCATCCGCCGAAATTTCGATCCTCTTCCCCCCTCGTCGTCCCGCCAAAGGCGGGCGCTGGCGCTTATGATGGAGAAACTCCATAGCTCCTTTCACTTCTGCGTTTTTTTAATATATTTCAAACCGGACTTTTCCGGATGAAAGCGGTTATTTCGCCCCTCCGCGGGGCAAACTCCCAAAAAGGGAGGATGACTATGGCTACTGCTTTTATCCGCACGATCGTGCTCTATTTTCTCATCATGGTCGGGCTGCGCCTTCTCGGCAAGCGGCAGATCGGCGAGCTCGAGCCCATCGAGCTCGTGCTCACGCTGCTCATTTCGGACCTTGCCGCCGTGCCGATGCAGGATTTCGGCATCCCGCTTTTAAACGGCGTCATCCCGATCGTGACGCTCTTGCTGCTCTCGATGCTGCTCTCGTGGGGGAGCGTGCGCTCCATCCGCCTGCGGCGGCTGATCTGCGGCAGCCCGACGGCGCTCATTTTAGATGGCAAGGTGCAGCAGGACGCAATGCGCCACAACCGCTTCACGCTCGACGAGCTCATCGAGGAACTCCGCTCTCAGGGCGTGACGGACCTCACAAGCGTCAAATACGCCGTGCTTGAAACGGACGGGCAGCTCTCTGTCCTCCTCTATCCCGACGAGCAGCCCGCAACGCCGAAGCAGTTGGGAAAGCCCGTCAAGGACGACACCTTCCTCCCGCACATCTTCATCAACGACGGGCGGGTGATGGGCGAAAACCTTTCGCTCGCGGGTCTGGATGCCGCGTGGCTCGACAAAACCGTGCGCGCGCAGGGCTACCACGCCCCGTCGGAGATTTTTCTGCTCTCGCTCGACGGCGCGGGTAAAATTCTGTGCATCGGAAAGGACAGTGCCAAATGAAGCGATTTTTCTGGATCCCGTTCTGCCTGCTGCTCGCGCTCTTTGGCGCGGCGCTCGCAAATGCCGCCGTCGCCGACGGTCTTGTCACAGACTGGTGCGCGGAGCTCGACAAATTGCAGGACACCGCGCAGGCGGAGAACTGGGACAGCGTGCGCGATGATCTCTCCGCGCTTCACGAAAGCTGGGACGCGCACGCGACGTATTTCCACATCATTTTGCAGCACGACGAGCTCAACGAGGTCGAATCCCTGCTTGCCCGCGCGGACAGCTTCGCCTTCGAGCAGGACGAGGGCGAATTTCGCGCGTGTGTCGCGGAGCTCAAATCGCAGCTTTTGGTGCTGTCGGAAATGCAGGAAATTTCGATTCAGAACATTTTATAGCTCACTTGCCCTCGAGCAGCTTGTTGAGTTCCTTCATAAACGTGTCGATGTCCTTGAACTGGCGGTAGACCGAGGCAAAGCGCACGTAGGCCACCTCGTCCACGGCGCGCAGCTTGTCCATAACGAGCTCGCCGATGTACTCGGTGCTGACCTCGCGCTCGAGAGAGTTCTGCAGCGTCTGCTCGATCTCGTCCGCCTTCTGCTCGAGCACCTCAAAGGGAACGGGGCGCTTTTCGCACGCGCGGATCATGCCGTTCAAGACCTTGCGCTTGTCAAAGCTCTGGCGGCTGCCGTCCTTTTTGATGACGACCATCGGCAGGCTCTCCACCGTCTCATAGGTGGTGAAGCGCTTGGCACACGAGAGGCACTCGCGCCGGCGGCGGATGCTGCTGCCCTCTTCGGCAGGGCGGGAATCAATGACCTTGCTCTCTTTGTATCCGCAATAGGGACATTTCATCGTGCAGAACCTCTTTTCTCATCTTAGTCAGAGAGAGTATAGCATACTTTCTTTCGGGATGGTAGACATAATTTGCATTTTTTCACAGGATGGGCGAATTTTTCTCATTCACGCGATAGATCACACACTTTCTCCCGTCGATCGTTCCGATGTGGGCAAGGCAGAAGAGCTCCGGCAGCGGGAACGGCGCGCTCTCGCTGTACGGCAGCGCCAACAGTTTTCCGCTTTTCTCCTCGCGTACCATCGCGTCAGATAACAGTGAGAGTGCACAGTCGAGCCGCGCCGAACGGAAAAACGAGCCGCGCGGCAATGCTTTCCAGTCCCCCACCGCTCTCCCCTCCTGTCGGCACAAAATAAAGAGCCTGTGCTATTTCTATGCACAAGCTCTTTTCTTTATGTAGGGATTTTACTGCACGCTGTAATTGCCGCGTACGAGCAGCTTTGTGCTGTTCGCGCTCGCCTGCACGCCGCGGCTGTCGACCGTCGCCATGTAAAGGTGATTCTTTTGCAAACCGAGGCCGCCCGCAAGCGCCGCGCCCGACGTCTCGTCGATGAGCCCCGGGGTGCTCGCCGCTACGCACACGCCGCTGCCGGTGCGCAGCATCACCTCGCAGCCGACGCCCATGTACAGGATCTGCCCTTGATTCAGCGTCACGACCGTAAAGCTCGCCGACGTGCCGCCGGAGGCGTTTCCGCTCGACGCGCCGTACTTCTGCTCGAAGGCCTGCGTCTCGCTCTTCACCTGCTCGGTGAGCTTACTCGAGAGCGTCTGTTCGCGAGAGGCGGTCTTCTTGTCCACCTCGGAAAGGATCTGCGGCAGGAATTTTTCGTTTAAGTAGCTCAGCGTCACGAGCGGGTCGCTGCTCGTGCCCGCGCCGCCGGTCGCGGCGACGGTCAGCGTCAGCACCGTCGCGCTCACCAGAAGCAGTCCCACCAGACGGGCAAAGGCGTTGTTTCTCTTTTTCATGCTGTATTCCTCATTTTCTCCCCGGCGCGCACTCTTTCCGTACGCGCCGGAGGGGTTAGACCAACTGTGTGTTCTGCAGGCCGAAGCTCACGGCGATGGCCGCGTCGATGCGCTCCATCAGCTCGCCGTCCACGCGCCCCATGCGCTCGCGCAGGCGCCGCTTGTCGAGCGTGCGGATCTGCTCGAGCAGCACCACGCTGTCGCGCGGCAGGCCGTAGTCCGGCGCGGAGAGCGCGATATGCGTCGGCAGCTTCGCCTTGTTCGTCTGCGAGGTGATGGCCGCCGCGATCACCGTGGGGCTGTAGCGGTTGCCGGTGTCGTTCTGCACGATGAGCACCGGACGCACGCCGCCCTGTTCGCTTCCGACCACGGGCGAGAGATCGGCGTAATAAATATCGCCGCGTTTCACATTGATATCCACTTAGCTATTCACACTCCGAGCGGAAGAAAGTACCCTTGCCTTTGTCAGGGGCCAATTTCATTCTCCCACGCGGGGGCGGAATTTATACGGGGGCTCGCAACTTTCCCCGTCTTTCTGCCCCCAGTCCATCGTATGCTGAGGACAGATGCCGCGTGCTTTTCTTAAAGCGGCTGCAAATTCTTGTCGACGGACACGCCGTTTAAGCGATAGACGCGCGGCACACGCTTGCTGACCGCGCACATCAGCTCATAGGGGATGGTATCGCAGAGCGCAGCATCGTCCGCGCAGAGGATGTGCTCGCCGAAGATCTCGACCTCGTCGCCGGACTTCACCTGCGGGAGGTCGGTCACGTCGATCATGCACATATCCATGCAGATGCGCCCGACCTGCTTGGCGCGGCCATAGGGCGTGAGCACTTCGATCTGATTCGAGAGCGCGCGGTGCAGGCCGTCGGCGTAGCCGATGGGCAGGACCGCAATGCGGCTGGGCCGCTGCGTAAAGTATGTGCGCCCGTAGCTGATGGGCTCGCCCGCAGCGAAGTCCTTGATCGTCGCCACGCGCGTTTTGAGCGACATGACGGGCTGCATGCCCATCTTTTCGGCCAAGTCTCCCGAGCCGTAGAGGATGATGCCGCAGCGAACCATATCCCACGCCCATTCGGGGTAGCTTGCAATGCCGCCGGCATTGCAGCAGTGGTGGAGCTGGAAGCGGAAGCCGCTTTGCGTCTCCACCTTTTCGATCATGCGCGCGAAGCGCTCATGCTGCAATTTCGTAAATTCGACGCTCTCCGTCGTGTCCTCGTCCGACACGCTGAAGTGCGTGAACACTCCCTCGATGTCGAGTCCCGGCAGTTCGAGCACACGCAGAATGTCGCGCAGACTCGCGTCAAAGTGCGCCTCGTCGCACGAAAAGCCGAGGCGGCCCATGCCGGTGTCGAGCTTGACGTGCACGGTCATCTTCCCGCCCAGCGCGATGGCGCGGTCGGAAAATTCCTTTGCGATGTCGTAGCTCTGCACCGCCTGCGTCATGTGCAGCTGCAAAATGCGCGCCGTCTGATCCGCGGGCGTGAAGCCCAGCATTAAGATCGGCAGCGTCACGCCGCTGTCGCGCAGCTCCTCGCATTCGTCGATGTTCGACACGGCGAGATAGCCCGCGCCGAGCTGCTCGAGCCGCTTGGCGATCTCCACCGCGCCGTGGCCATAGCCGTCTGCCTTGACGACGCCGAGCAGCTTCACCTTATCGCCGACGTGGCGGCGGATGACCTCGAAATTATGGGTCAGATGGTCAAGGTCGATCTCCGCCCAGGTCCTCTTGAGCGTGTTTTCCATAGACGCTTCCACCCTTTTGCTTTCAGTTTCGACGCGCGCTATTGCGCTGCGTCTGGCGATAGTATATCACCAAAAATAAAATTCGTAAACTCCGCCGCGGCAATAATTTTGTCATTTTCCGCGATCTCGGCGTACACCGGCGCGCCGGAGGCGTCGAGCCAGAGCGAGCAGGCGAGCGTTTCGCCGCTGAGCGTCAGCGAAAAATCGGCACGCAGCGTATCGACGTCCCCGAGTGTTTCCGCACCCGAGCTGTCGAGATACACTTTCGGGAAGTTTTGCAGCACGAGCGGCACGCAGGAAAGCGCCGAAACGCGCGGCGAGAGCGTGCCCACGTCCAGCACCAGATCGTCGAACGTCAGTGTCAGCTTGTCGCCCTCAAGCACCGCGCCGACGCCCGTGAGCTCCTCCGGCGCGAGCACCGCCGCCCGCGTCTCCCCATTTGAATGTTCGAGCGAGAGCGTATAGTGCAGCGTCTCGTCCTCGCGCGGCACGGCGGTCTCCACGATCGCCTCATAGCCCTGCATCTGCGCATAGCGCGCCTGCAAGTCCTCCGCGCTCTTCTGTGTCTTTTCCCCGCAGCCCGCGAGCAGCAGCGCAAGCGCCGCGAGCAGCAAGCATCCCTTTTTCCTCATGCCCCGTCCCCCTTTTCTCCCCTATGAGTATGCGGCGCGCGGCGCGCGCATACCGGAAAGCGCGGACGGGAAAACGCCCGCCACCGCACCCATCGGAGGGGCAATGGCGGGCGTTTGCGGTTTTCATGCGTTTACTGCGCCGCTTCTCCGTCCATCAGGACGTCGTTTTCCATGAGGAACGGGGGCGTCGTATCCTGTCCCCAGCCGGTGTCGTACTTTGCCATGAGATAGCTTTTGAGCGCGGCGCGGCTTTCAAACTTCGTCAGGCGGTACGGCTCCTGAAAGGCGACCTTTTCGACAAAATAAAGCCCATCGTCCCCGGCGGGAAGGAGCACGCCGACGTGTCCGATGAAGAGCGTATTCTCCGTTTCGGAAAAACGGTCGTGGAAGACGACGGAGATCATGCTGCACCCGCCGTCTGAGAAGGTGACGCCGCGCGCCGCCCAGCCCTTGCGCAGGGTCTCCGCCTGCACGGAAGAGTCCGTTGAGTCCGCCGCCTCCACCGGCGCGAACAGGGCGCAGAAGTCTGCCGTGCTCTTTCCGCAGAGCGCGTCCGGGTCGCGCTTGAGCGTTTCAAGGTCCATGAAGAGCCAGTCTTCCCCGTTGGTGTCCGGCTGATCTTCGCCGGCGGTGATGCGATCTCCCATGAGCTCATACGCCGTGATGCGGCAGTTGTAGCCGGGGAAGTCCCCCTGCCGCTCCATCCACATTTCCTGCATCTCATAGGGGTCGTACTTTGTCTCCGTGGGGGCTGCCGTTTCAAAGCCGTCCGTCAGCCATTCCGCTTTGACGCTGCCGTTGAACTGGTCAAGGCAGGCAAAGAATTTGTCCGCCCGCTCCGCTGCGATCCCCGCGTCCGCGAAAAGCTCTGAAAGCAGCTCCTTAGACGCTTCGTCGCTGAGGTTGCTGTACGCCGCCGTCTGCGCCGTCTGCTCGGGTGCGTCGGGCGCGTCCTTTTTGCCGCAGCCGCTCAGTACGAGGGCGGCAAGCAGAAGCGCGAGCGCGCAGCGTCTCCGTCCCGTCATCATCACGTTCATTCTTATCCGCCTTTCCTTTTGGGTGCACGACCGGTCAGTTTGAATCGAGGGCGCTCTTTTCGTATTCCTCAAGCGCGAGCAAATATGCGACATAGGCGTCCGTCAGGGAGTCGTATTTTTTCCCCGCCTTCAAGACCGACTTGTACTGCCCGTCGTTGTAGAGGCGCTTTGAGACCGCAATATACTTGCCGCTCTGGTTTTCCCGCTCTCCGGTCGTGGTGTGGGAAACATAGTATTTCCCGTCACCGGTCTGAATAATCACGGGGATTTTCACGTCGCTGCCGACATCATTCGTGTTGAGAGAGGTCCAGAAGAGATAGCGCTTGCTTTCCTGACCTTCATAGGGATTTCCCAGAAATGCCCAGGTGCAGTTTTCCTGCTGCAAAAGGCTGTTGTTCAGCTTCTCAAGCTCCTTCTCAAGAGAGGGGATGTATTTTGAGCCCGGGCAGCGGGAGTCAAACTCGAAATTATCGGTCTTGAGGCTGCCGTCCTTCCAGAAATCGGTATTGTAGAGCAGCGAAAAATAGTCCTTCACACTGGTGTCAAACGGATATTGGGGCTTGGCAGCCGCTTCGCCGCTCCATGTGAGCACCACGCCGACGGCTTCCTCGTAGGAAACGACGCAGCTTCCGCCCGGCGACGCAACGCCTTTCCAGTTGTCCGTGTCGTCCGCACCCTTGTGGTGGATGATCCCGCGGATGTTCACAGGGTCCATCGACTGCCAATCCGCCTGCTTCTGCTTCAGATCGACCGTAACGGTGGCTGTCTTATTCCCCATCAGCGCCTCCGCGGAAACGTGGTCGAATGCCGAGCGCACGCTGGAAATGTCCGCCGCCTCCCAGCTTTTCTCGATCAGAGTTGAGAATACCGGGTATGCGCCCACGCTCAGTATGGCGATGACCGCGATCACGATCAGCACGTTCACCAGCGTAAAGCCTTCGTTGTTTTGTTTCATAAGCATTTTGTTGGACTTCATTCGTTTTACTCTCCGTTTTGGTGGGACTCTTCTTCGCTCAGCGCGGCAGCGATCACGAAAAAAAGAGGAAGGAACAGGTTTCCCTGTTCCTCTCTCAATAAGCTCGGAATTGCTGCGGTTTCGGCTTACTTGAAGTATCTTTCCAGCAGACCCTTGAGCGCCTTGCCGTGACGGGCCTCGTCGCGTGCCATCTCGTGCACGGTGTCGTGGATGGCGTCGAGGCCGTTCTTCTTCGCGCACAGGGCGAGGTCAAACTTGCCGCTCGTGGCGCCGAACTCGCAGTCGACGCGCCACTTGAGGTTGTCCTTCGTGCTTGCCTTCATGTTGGGCTCGAGGTCGGAGCCGAGCATCTCGGCAAACTTCGCGGCGTGCTCCGCCTCTTCATAGGCGGCCTTCTCCCAATACAGGCCGATCTCGGGATAGCCCTCGCGGTGCGCAACGCGCGCCATGCAGAGGTACATGCCGACTTCGCTGCACTCGCCGTTGAAGTTGGCCATCAGCTGGTCAAAGATATACTTCTTGTCCTCTTCGGAGATGTCGGGGTTGTTCTTCACGGTCTTGCCGTAAACGCCGAACTCATGCTCGGCGGCGAGCTTCAGCTCACCCTTGACTTCCTCGAACATATTGCTCTTGGCGTGGCACACGGGGCACTCCGCGGGCGCCTCGGGGCCTTCATAGATATAACCGCAAACCTTGCAAAGCCACTTTTTCATAATTGCTACCTCCATAAAGTTTATCTTGAAATGTGAATTGTTTTGCTTGCCTTTCACTGGCGTTAGTCTACCACACTTTACCGGCTTTATAGAAGTTGCAAATGCAACATTTTGATGAATTTTTTATGAATTGCGCTCCATGGCCTTCAGGATGCGAGGCGCGAGGATCACACTCACGACGATCTTGAGGCAGTCGCCGGGAAGATAGGGCAGCATGTAGGCCGTGGCGAGCGTCATCCCGCTCACGTTGCCGCCCTTGTAGACGTTGACGATCAACGCGATATAGGGAAGACCCACGAGGTACAGCACCGCAAGGCCTGCAAAGCACGCGAGCAAAAGACGCGGCACAGAGCGGTCCTTTTCCGCGATCTTGCCGATGACCCACGCCGTGGGGATCAGGCCCAGCAGGAAGCCGAACGTGGGGTTGAAGATATAGCCAAAGCCGCCGCCAGCCGCGAAGATGGGCACGCCGACAAGGCCGAGTACCACGTAGAGAAGCTGCGACAGCGCGCCGAGCTTTGCGCCCAGAAGCAATCCTGCCATCGCCGTGAAGAAGAACTGCAGCGTGATCGTCGCCTGGAAAAGCTGGAAGTGCAGGAACGCGCCGATAGCCGTCAGCGCGGCGAACAGCGCACAGTAGATCAGGTCTCTTGTTTTGATGTTTTTCATGGTGATCCTCCCTTTTCTCAAAAAAACTGGGCACATCATAACATGACGCCCGCCTATTGTCAACCTATAAATTTCATAAAGGTTTACAAGTTTGCAATTTTTCTTGCAGAAGATAAAATCGCAGCGCCTTCGGCGCTGCCAAACGATTCCTTATTTCACTTTGGAATATTAAATAAATTTCCGTTCTTTGCCATTATGGAAAAGAGCGGTTATTTTTTTGAACATTTCAAAACGCTTACAAAGCTTAGGTATTTATCTGTTGTGAAGGTGGGATAATGAAAACCGTATTACCAGGATTTAAACGAAGTATATTGATTACATTAGCCTGGCTCGGCTCAATGGTATTATTGCCATTAACATTACTTGTGCTCACTGCCTGGCAATTAAAATGGGCTGATATCGTTCAAATCATCACGAGTGAACGAGTGATCTCATCTTTAACGCTATCCTTTGAAATGGCGGTAATCGCGACGTTAATTAATATCGTTTTTGGCTTTTTATTGGCATGGGTTTTAGTGCGTTATGACTTTCCAGGTAAGAATCTCGTCAACGCGTTAGTGGATTTACCTTTTGCTTTACCCACTGCCGTTGCTGGTATCGCACTTGCCTCGCTTTATGCTCCGACTGGACTGATTGGGCAATGGCTAAGCCATTTAGGGATTCAACTCGCTTATACTCCAAGTGGTATTGCGATTGCGCTGATTTTTGTCAGCTTGCCTTTTACCGTTCGAGCGATTCAACCCGTATTAGCAAATCTCGATCCTAGCTATGAAGAAGCAGCTCAAATTTTAGGTGCATCCAGATTAACGACGTTGCGAAAAGTCATCATCCCGGCGGTATTGCCTGCATTAATAGGTGGCGCAGGTATGGGATTTGCGCGATCGCTTGGTGAATACGGCTCGGTAATTTTTTTT
>OKRZ01003100.1_pt1 | contig 11492 bp, 7 predicted proteins | sample 1601141 | NCBI WGS metagenome assembly OKRZ01 (sample SAMEA3541524, study PRJEB24748) | human gut metagenome | biome: human gut; feature: human-associated habitat; material: faeces | place: China | collected 2012
AGAAGACAAGACACCGCAGCGGTAAAAAACACAGCAGCAATAAAAGACATCGCAGGTGGTAGAGAACACCGCAACGGTAGAAAAAAACGCCGTGGTAGATATTGTATCAGGAGTCTTGGGAGGAACATGTTAGAGTCATATCGGGATTTGACAGACGAACAGCTGATTGCGGCATTAAAAAACAGCGGTGATCCGGACGGAAAGATCATGGATTACATTTTAGATAAATATAAACCGCTGGTCCGCAAAAAGGCAAATGCAGTATTTCTGATTGGCGGTGAGACGGATGATCTGATCCAGGAGGGAATGATCGGTCTGTTTAAGGCAATCAGAGATTACGATGATACGAAAGAAACATCTTTTTTTCATTTCGCAGAATTGTGTATTACGAGACAGTTATACAAGGCAGTTGAGGCGTCGAACCGGAAAAAACATGCGCCGCTCAATTCCTATGTTTCTTTCTACTCAGAAAACAGTGAAAACGGATATCCTCTGGCGGAAACGCTGACCATGGACGGAATCGGAAATCCGGAGCAGATGATGATCGATCAGGAAAATGTGGCACAGTTCTGGGAGAAGCTCAGGACGCATTTAAGTAAGATGGAACGGGAAGTATTAGACCAGTATCTTGCGGGATTTCATTATCAGCAGATTGCAGAAAAAATGGGAAAATCACCAAAATCTATTGATAATGCGCTCTCCCGTATTAAAGCAAAAATTCGGGAGACGAATCCTGAAATAGGGAAGATGTAGAAGATTCGCCTTCTTTTTTGTAGATAGTCACGAAAAATACCTGTGCATATTGCATAAAAAATAAATGAGAAAATTGTAACATTTGTGAACACTTATTGAGAAAATCATGCTATTATAATCACTGTAAAAACCCCCCAATACATTATATATAGTTTTTGCTATACCCCATAGTAAAAATACCTTCTCCTAAAAAAGACAGCAGTGGCTGTCTTTTTTGTTGTACAAATATTGACAACCGTCACAGATTAGGCTAGACTGAACAAGTCGATAAAACTTAATAGAAAACAACGCAGAGGGACTGCATGTCCGGGAGAATGCCCGGAGGGATTGCAGTTGAGAAGGTTAAAACCTGACTCTTTGAACCTGTCAGTTAATACTGTCGTAGGGAGCGTATTGGGAAGATGCTATCTCCTGTCGCGCTTGCGGCAGGAGATTTTTTGACGTGGAGAATTCGTTTGCCAGACAGTGGTTCAAGCAGTCCCCCATGCGAAAAAGGAGAAAAACGTATGGAACAGTATACCACACAGATGGATGCCGCACGCAGAGGCATCGTGACCAAAGAATTAGAAATTGTAGCGAAAAAAGAGCGCATGACCGTAGAAGAGCTGATGCCGCTTGTAGCAGAGGGAAAAGTAGCAATCTGCGCCAACAAGCATCACACCTGCATTGATCCGGAAGGTGTAGGATCAATGTTACGCACGAAGATCAATGTCAATCTCGGTGTGTCGAGAGACTGCAAGGATTATGATGTGGAGATGGAGAAAGTGATGGCGGCTGTCAACATGGGTGCACATGCCATCATGGATTTATCTTCCCACGGCAATACGATTCCGTTCCGCAGAAAACTGACTGCAGAATGTCCGGCAATGATCGGTACCGTGCCGATCTATGATTCTGTGATCCATTACCAGAGAGATCTTGCGACACTGACCGCAAAAGATTTTATTGATGTGGTGCGTCTGCATGCGGAAGATGGTGTGGATTTTGTGACACTGCACTGCGGAATTACAAGAAAGACAATCGAGCAGATCCGGAAACATAAACGTAAAATGAACATCGTTTCCCGCGGCGGTTCCCTTGTATTTGCATGGATGTGCATGACGGGGGAGGAAAATCCGTTTTATGAATATTATGATGAGATCCTTGAAATCTGCCGTGAGCATGATGTTACCATTTCACTTGGAGATGCCTGCCGTCCGGGATGTCTCGCAGATGCATCCGATGTCTGTCAGATCGAAGAGTTAGTAAGACTTGGAGAGCTGACAAAACGCGCATGGGAGAAAGATGTACAGGTCATGGTAGAAGGACCGGGACATATGCCGATGGATCAGATCGCAGCAAATATGAAGATCCAGCAAAGCATCTGCATGGGAGCACCATTTTATGTGTTAGGACCACTTGTCACTGATATCGCACCGGGATATGACCATATCACATCCGCAATCGGCGGGGCGATTGCAGCACAAAACGGAGCAGCATTTTTATGCTATGTCACACCGGCAGAACACTTGGCACTTCCAAATGTGGAGGATGTAAAACAGGGAATCATTGCATCAAAGATCGCGGCACACGCTGCAGACATCGCAAAAGGAGTCCGTGGTGCGAGAGAGATCGATGATAAGATGGCAGACGCAAGACGCGTCTTAGACTGGGATGCGCAGTGGGAATGTGCGATTGATCCGGAAACCGCAAAAGCAATCTGGAACAGTAGAAAACCGGAGCATGAGGACACCTGTTCCATGTGTGGAAAATTCTGTGCAGTGCGCAGTATGAACAAAGCGCTTGCAGGAGAATATATTGATATTTTGTAAAAAAGAGTGGAGGCTTCATTCCGTCTTATGTTATAATAAAACTGTTTCAATCAGCCGGTGATCAGATGAAAAGAATATATTTGGTTGACAGTGAGAATGTAGGCGATATATGGGTGCCGTTACTGGTAGCATCACAGCCCGATGAGGAAGTGATCGTATTTTATACGCAGAAAAGTCCGCATATGAATTACGAAAATGTGAGGTTACTGAAGGAGACGGAGAAAGAAGCAGAGTTTATAAAATGTTTTGAGGGAAGCAATGCACTGGATTTCCAGCTTGTTACACAGCTTGGATACTTGTTGTGTGAGAATCAGGCAAACAGCTATGTGATCGTTTCAAATGATACCGGATTTGATGCAGCCGTACGCTACTGGAAACAGCGTAACATGCCGGTGCAGCGTTTGAGCGGAAAGGAATTAAACCGCAGACTGCAGCAAAAAGCAAAGACGAATGGAGAAAGAGAAATTTTCTTTGAAGCGGAGGAGAAGAACGCCGGGGACGTGGCTGGAAGTCTGGCAGATGAAGCTGAGATTGTGACAGCAAAGATGAATGAGATGACAGAAACGGATAAAAGCGAAGAGCCGGGTGAGGTCGAAAAGCTGAATGGAGTTTCAGAGTTAAATGAAGTCTCAAAACTGAATGAAGCCTCAGAAATGATGGAGACTGCAGAACTGACCGGAGTGTTGGAGCAGGGAAAAGCCGGAAAACCGGATGAGACAGCAGAACCGGGTGAAGCCGGAAAACCGGATAAAATGGCAGAATCGGAGGAAACTCTAGAGCAGGTGGAAACAACAAAAATAAAAGAAACGGCACAGACGGAAAAAACTGCAGGAACAGATGAACAGTCAGAACCGGGAGAAATCCAGATGGAGATACCGGATGAAATCATGAGGCCGGATGAAACTGTAAATGCGGATCAGAAACTGCCATTTACAGATCCGCGTAAGGAAGCAGTTGAAAAGACAGAGATCTCACAGGAACAGGACGATGTCATTCGCAGTCTGCTTACCTGCATCAGTAAGGATCGGCTTGCAGATTTTCACAATGCGCTGGTATTGTTCTTTGGTGAAGATATTGGAAAAGAACTTTATCAGGAGGCAAAAAACAGTTCTGCGTATGCAATCTGTCGTGTAAATCAGACTGCGATCAGTGAGGAAGAGAAGTTTGATGTTTACTGTCAGACGGTATTTGCTTACAGTGATCCGAAAATGGACTGTCCGGAAGATTTTTCTTCGTTTTTGTATAAAGCAAATACAAAGAGAAAGAACCTTAATTCATTAAGAGCAGCATTGCAGGGACATTATGGCAAGGATAAGGGAATGAAATATTATTCTCTTTTTAAGTCACACATCAAGATTATGAATCGGATGTAAAGAAGGAGAGGCTGGTTGAAGCGAAAACGGGAAGAACATAACGGATGTGGTGGCGGAACACCAGGTAGCCAGAAGACCCGAAGAACAGCACCCCTGGATGCGTATTTTGTACGCATCCGGGGGTGTTGTCAGGTGGTTAAAGTTATTTCGAACCGCCGGAAATGTTGAATAAGTATAAATATTTTGAAAAATTACAAAAATTTCTTGGATTTTATGCTTGACAATCGGACGATCCTATTGTATAGTAATACAAGTGTTGAGAAAACATGATGCTGCTGTGGCTCAGTCGGTAGAGCGTCGCATTGGTAGTGCGGAGGTCACGGGTCCGATTCCCGTCAGCAGCTCTTTTTTATGCCAGAAAAGTTTAAGTGATAACTTAATTCTTTTCTGGCTCTTTTTCTTTCTGACCGGAAATAAAATGATCAATGAGAAGATTGATCGTATGTTGCTGTGTCTCGATGATTTTTTGGAATGTTTCATTTTCTTTTGCCAGACGGGTGATTTCAGCTTCGCTATTCATATTCATCTTCCTTTTTACACCATTCAAATCGATACATCATATATGTTTTATGTTAAAAAATATTCCCTGAAATGTCAAGACAATAAAGACGTCTGTGGAGAAACATTGTTACTTTATTAACATAAAGCGTCAAAATAACTGCCGGATTCGACATAACATGCAAAAATCCAGACATACAAATTTAGATTCAGGGAAAATACGCAGTAATATTTAGGAATTTATGAATTTTTTTCGAACGGATGTTATTTGTATGAGGAATGTGCTAAAATATCATTCGGCTAAAGATCCGGGGAAAGTAGATTCTCCCTTTGAAGTGAGGTTTGATATGAATGCGAGCAGAAAAAGAAAAAATACAAAACCGAAAGGTTTTTTTGAAAAATTAAAGGAGCAGAGAAATCAGAGAAAGGCGGACAGGGCAAAACAGACGGACAGGAAAACAGATATCTTAAAAAAGACAGGGAGTGGGATTGTTACATTACTGCTTGTCATTTTACCGCCGGCAGTTTGTTTTTATCTGATGGAGTGTTATTCGCACAATCCATTTGCAGTGGTACGTCCGTGGGCACAGTTTTTTAATATCGTGCTGTTTGAACTGGTAACAGTTTTCCTGTTTGTGCTGACGGGAAAATTAAAGGCTGCGCACCGGATCGTATACATTGCAGCAATGATTTATGGAATTGCGAACAGTTATGTGGTGCGTTTCCGGACGAATCCGATTGTGCCGTGGGATATTTTTTCCTGGAAAACGGCTGTGAGCGTTGCAGATAATTATGATTTTATGCCGGATACGCGCATGGTCGTTGTGACACTGGTATTTTTTGCAGCAATCGTATTATTTCGTTTTATAAAAGTAAAAGTGACACGTTTGGTATTCTGGAAACGGCTGATTCCGGCAGCGCTGGTAGCTGTGGTTCTTTCATTGTTTGCGGGAACACTGCAGCAGGAGAACTTTCAGAACAGCCACAGACTTTACAATAAACTGTTCACGCCGGTCTACATGACGGATGTGGATGGTATGGCAGTCACATTTGTCATGAATCTTGCCTATATGTCGATCGACAAACCGGAGCATTACAGCGCCGCTGAGGCACAGGCGGTGCTTGATTCCTACGGGGAGGGCGGTGCAATGTCGGAGGAATCAGGCTCTAAGGCAGAAGAAGACGATACACAAAAGGGGGAAGATCTTCCGAATATCATTGTAATGATGAATGAGTCATTTTCGGATCTGTCCGTGTTAGGTGATTTTGAAACCAACGAGGATTACATGCCGTTTATCCACAGCTTAGAGCAGGGGGAGAAAAATACGGTTACGGGAATGTTAAACGTATCTGTCTGCGGTGGAAATACCGCGAATACAGAGTTTGAATTTCTGACCGGCAATACAATGGCATTCCTCCCGCAGGGGAGCATCCCGTATCAGCAGTACATCAATGGAGATTTGAAGGCACTTCCGGATTATCTGAAGACTTTAGGATATCAGACCATTGCGACACATCCTTACAATGCCGGCGGATGGGAACGCGATACGGTCTATCCGATGCTGGGATTTAATGAGAGCGTGTTTAAAGATGATTATGTGAATTCGCAGTATGTCAGACAGTATATCAGCGATGAGAGCTGCGTGGATAAGATTATTGAATTTTATGAAAATAAGGAAAAGGATGCGCCGCTGTTTGTGTTTAATGTGACCATGCAAAATCACGGTGGATATCAGGATCAGTACGGCAATTTTACACCGGATATCTCGGTGAAAGATTCTACAAATTTTTCACTGCAGCAGTATTTATCCCTGGTAAAACTTTCCGATTCCGCGTTAGAACATCTGATCTCCTATTTTGAAGAGGCAGATGAAAAAACAGTGATCGTTTTTTTCGGAGATCATCAGCCGAGTGATGCCGTTGCATCTACGGTTCTTGCAAAGAACGGGATGTCCTGGAATCACTTGACAGAGGAACAGCAGAAACTGCGTTATCAGGTTCCTTATGTGGTGTGGGCAAACTATGATATTGGAGAGGAAACAGGTGCAGACACGAGCGTGAACTATCTGGCAGCGGAAGTCTTAGAGCGCGCCGGTGTTCCATTGGATGAATATCGTTCGTATCTGTTACATTTAAAATCAGAATACCCGGTTATTTCCGCGGTGCGTACAGTAAAAGCGGATGGCAGTGAAGTCCGCGCCTCGGATGAAAAAGATGAGATGGATATTTACCGGAAATTGCAGTATTATGAACTGTTTGATCATGGAACTGTTAATTAGGAAATGATAAAAAGAGAGGTTTTGTTTTGAAAAGAGAAAAGAAACTCCAAAATCAGTTGTGGAAAGAAAGAATGCCGCTTATTGCGTCGTTCTTTCTGCCGTTTTTTATTCTGACTGTGATCTGCATTTTTCATGACGTCTATCCGTTTGGAGAGCAGTGTATTTTACATATCGATATGTATCATCAGTATTGCCCGTTTTTCACGGAGCTGATGGATAAGATCAAACATGGCGGCAGCATGTTTTACTCCTGGAATATCGGACTTGGAGCAGATTTTATTTCACTGTACGCCTATTATCTGGCAAGTCCCTTAAACTGGCTGCTGCTACTCTGTCCGCAGAATCATGTGATCGAATTTATGACCTTGCTTGTGATTTTAAAAATTTCATTGGCGGGACTGTTTTTCGGATATTATTTAAAGGAACATTTTGAAAAAAATCATGCTGCAATCAGCATTTTTGCAACAGCCTATGCGTTGTGCGGATTCTCAGCAGCCTATGCATGGGATATCATGTGGTTAGACTGCATGATGCTGGCACCACTTGTCGTTCTTGGACTCGAACAGCTGATCAAAGAGAAAAAAGTACTGCTTTATTATATTTCACTGTCTTTATGCATTATCAGTAATTATTACATTGCGATCATGGTCTGCATTTTTCAGGTGATCTGGTTTGTGATCACATGGCTGGAAAATAAAGAGACCGGGATCGGTGCGTGGATCCGTTTCGCAATTTATTCCCTTCTGGCGGGCGGGACGGGAGCGATACTGATCATTCCTGAGGCGATCACCCTTGGAGCGAGCGGCTCACAGAATATTTCATTTCCGGATACAATGGAATGGTATTTTAACATCATTGCAGAGCTGGGGAGACACTCGGTGATGACAGAACCTTATACGGGCAAAGACCACTGGCCGAATATTTACTGTGGCGTATTTGTGCTTCTTTTGTTTGTACTGTATCTTTTCAACCGTGAGATCTCCTGGAAAAAGAAGCTTTCACGCGGACTTCTGGCAGCATTTTTTGTCATCAGTTTTTCGAATAATATACTTGATTTCATCTGGCATGGCATGCACTTCCCGGATTCCCTGCCGGGCAGACAGACCTTTTTATATGCATTTCTGATGCTTGCGGTATCCTACGAGGCATTTTTGCATTTCAAAGGAACGAGATTTTTAGATGTGATCGCGGCGGGAGTGGCATCGGTTGGTCTGATGGCAGTTTCCTATCATTTTTCCGATGGGACGATCTTAGGAGAGAGCGCGGCAACGGCAACTTATGTATTTCTGGGCAGCTATATTGTGGTGCTGCTGATCTATTTTTATGCGGAGGAATGTATCCGGGAAGATGTGGTAAAAAAGATTGGAAAGATCAAAAAGGCGACCAGGGAAGAACTGAAAAAAATCATGCTCTCGTTTGGCTGCGCAGCGATGCTTTTAGAATTATTTTTTAACTACAATGTGACCGGATTTGATACGACGAGCAGGACTGCCTATGTGAAATCCATGGATGACTATCATGCAGTGCTTGCAGAGGCGGAAAATCAGGCACAGGATAAGGGCATATTATTTTACCGCACGGAAGAATTAGAGCGCAAAACGAAAAATGATGCGGCGCTGTATGGATATCGTTCCGCAACGCAATTTTCATCGCTGATGAATCTGGATGTCAGTCATTTTTACCAGGCAGTCGGAATGGAAGGCGGCAAGAATTTCTACTGTGTAAACGGGGCAACACCGCTGTTATCAGCAATGATGTCCCTGCGCTATGTGATCGCTGATAACGCAATGGAAGCAAACCCGATCCGCACCCTTGTGGCAGAGAGCGGAAATACGTATCTTTACGAAAATAAATATGTGCTCCCACTTGGTTTTATGATGGATGAGGATGTGATTGATGCGTGGGATTATTCTGATTTAGATGAAATTGAGGCACAGAACAGACTTGCAGAGCTTCTTGGTGCAGATGAGCCGATGCTGACGGAGATCCCGTCCGAATCTGTGGTCAGGGAATCAACGATTGACGTGCAGGAGAATGCATACATTTTTGCAACCTATGAATCGACGACTGTGGACAGCATGACGGAAGAGATCAGTGACGGCAGGACAAAGTCTTTCACAAAAGTTTCGCATGGCTATACACTTGATCTTGGATACTGTACGGCAGGCACACAAGTGAAGATTAAAAACAGTAATGAAGAAAGAGTGAATATTACGGCATATGCCCTGAATCTCGATGCAGCAGATACGGCTTATCAGACGTTAAATGAGCAGACGATGGAGATGACTTCCTTTTCCGATACGAAAATTACCGGAACCATTGATGTGAAAAAAGAAGGACGACTGATATTTGCGGTGGCGGATGATGCCGGATGGAAATTATATGTTGATGGAGAACAGACGGATCCGGAAGTGTTTGGTGAGGCGTTTATCAGCACATATCTTACCGAAGGAACACATACGGTCGAGCTGCGCTACCAGACACCGGGATTTATGGTGGGAGCCGGGTTTTCCCTTGCCTGTATTCTGATCGTGATACTGATCGCATGGATAAAAAGGCACCATTGAAATTAAAACGTTTCTGTGAGATACTATACGTTGGAGGAGTTTGAGAAAGGTAGTGATTTATATGTCAGACAAAGAGATAGAAATTTATAATGAAAATGCCGATGAAATCAAAATCCGCCCATATGAGCATCATGCAAAATATTATGAGACGGACCAGATGGGAATCATCCATCATTCAAATTATATCAAATGGATGGAAGAAGCGAGGATGGATCTGATGGATCAGATCGGACTCAGCTATAAACAGATGGAGGAGATGGAGATTATCAGTCCGGTGCTCTCTGTATCCTGCGAGTATCACAGTATGGTACATTTTGATGATACGGTCGTGATCGAGACGAAGATCACACGCTATAATGGTATCAAGATGGATGTGGAATACCGGATGACGGACAAGGAGACCGGAGAACTCCGCACGACCGGAAAGAGTTCCCATTGCTTTTTGAACCGTTCCGGAAGACCGATCTCATTGAAACGTTCTTACCCGGAGATCGATACGAAGTTCTTTGAGTATACGGATGCCTGACAAACGGGTGTGATATTAGAAATATATAAGAAAGAGGAAATAAAAGAATGATACAGGAAAGATTAAAGGCACTGCGTGCGGAGATGGAAAAGAGAGGCATCACGGTATACGTTGTGCCGACTGCTGATTTTCACGAATCAGAATATGTAGGAGATCATTTTAAGGCGAGAAAGTTTATTACCGGATTTACCGGTTCTGCGGGAACTGCCGTTATCACTTTGGATGAGGCAGGGCTCTGGACGGACGGACGCTATTTTGTACAGGCAGAGAATCAGCTGAAAGACAGCACAGTCACACTCTACCGCATGGGCGAAGAGGGCGTGCCGACAGTCGATGAATTTGTAAAGGATCGATTAAAAGAGGGCGGATGTCTCGGATTTGACGGACGTGTTGTAAACGGTACCTGGGGCGGCAGACTGGAAAAGATTGCAGCAGAAAAAAATGTGTCCATGCATGTGACAGAAGACCTGATCGATCTGATCTGGGAGGATCGTCCGGCATTGTCCAAACAGCCTTTATTTATTTTGGAGGAAAAATATTCCGGAAAGAGTACTGCGGATAAGATCGCAGATCTTAGGAAAGCTATGAAGGAGAACGGTGCAGATGTTCATATTCTGACATCTCTTTACGATATCGCATGGCTTTTAAATATCCGCGGCAACGATATTGATTATGTGCCGGTCGTATTATCCTATCTTGTGCTGAACGAGACAGAGTGTATCTGGTTTTTACAGGAGGAAGTAGTGGATGATAAGATCCGTGCTTACCTGGAGGAAAACCATATCACGACAAAGCCGTATGATGCGATCTACGATTATGTACCGGAGATTCCGGCAGACGCAGTCGTGCTGATGAACCGCGGGACGGTCAACTACCGTATCGTGAACAGTCTTGATAAAGCAATCAAAGTTGTGGACAAACCAAACCCGACGGAACTTATGAAAGCTGTAAAAAATAAGACGGAGGTAGACAACACCAGAGCTGCACATGTAAAAGACGGTGTTGCCTTTACCAAATTTATGTACTGGCTCAAGACCAATATCGGAAAGATCCCGATGACGGAGATCTCTGCTTCTGACTATCTTGAGGCGAGAAGAAGAGAGCAGGATAACTTTATTGAGTTAAGTTTCAACACGATCTGTGCTTACGGAGCCAATGCGGCGATGATGCATTATGCTGCAACACCGGAGTCAGACGCTGAGTTAAAACCGGAGGGATTTTTACTTGTGGATTCCGGCGGACATTACTTTGAGGGAACCACAGACATCACAAGAACCATGGCACTTGGCCCGATCACAGATGAGATGCGTCTGCACTTTACGACCGTCTGCCGTTCGAATATGAACCTTGCGCATGCGAAGTTTTTATATGGATGTACCGGTTTGAACTTGGATATTTTATCCCGCGGTCCACTCTGGGAGATGGGCATTGACTATAAATGCGGCACCGGACACGGCGTTGGTTATGTGTTAAATGTACATGAGGGACCGAATGGTTTCCGTTGGAGAGTCGTACCGGAGCGCCATGACAACGGTGTCTTAGAAGAGGGCATGATCACGACCGACGAGCCGGGCGTTTATTTAGAGGGTAAATACGGTATCCGTACCGAAAATGAGCTGGTATGCCATAAAGCTGAGAAAAATGAGTATGGACAGTTCATGGAGTTTGAGAATATCACCTATGCA
>OKRZ01003103.1_pt1 | contig 11479 bp, 7 predicted proteins | sample 1601141 | NCBI WGS metagenome assembly OKRZ01 (sample SAMEA3541524, study PRJEB24748) | human gut metagenome | biome: human gut; feature: human-associated habitat; material: faeces | place: China | collected 2012
GAGTTAAGGTCGAGACAGCAGGAAAAGGGGATGAATTGCCTTGCGGCAAAGTATCTTTTTCTGTTCTGTGGCCGGAGAAAAATGCCACAGGAAAAGATGTGAATGAGGAAGCTATGGTGATGGAGTTGTCTTTTGGAGATTTTCAGATGCTTTTTACCGGAGATATCGGTGCAGATACAGAGAAAAAGCTTCTGGTAGCCGGGGGGCTTGAGGATGTTGACTGTCTGAAGGTGGGACATCACGGTTCCCGTTATTCTACCACAGAAGCATTTCTTGAGAAAATAAAGCCGGAAGTGGCGATCATTTCCTGTTCTTCTACCAACACCTACGGACATCCGTCACCGGAAACCGTAGAGCGGCTTAAAGAGGCCGGAAGTCAGGTGGAATACACCATGAAAAACGGTGCTATTACCGTGGAAACAGATGGAAAGAAGCTTAAGATCGGAAGGTTCCGAAAAAACAGGTGACTTTTGAACACACTTGTTGTAGAATAGACAGGGTTTGTGCAAAAACAAAGCACTGAAAATGTGCAATACAAGATAAGGAGTTTTTATTTATGAAATATGATGTACTGATCGTAGGAGCAGGTCCCGGTGGAATCTTTGCGGCCTATGAACTGATGAATAATGATCCGGAGAAAAAGATCGCGGTTTTTGAAGCCGGTCATCCTCTGGAAAAAAGAAAATGTCCCATCGACGGAAAGAAAGTAAAATCCTGTATCCACTGCAAAACCTGTGCGATCATGAAGGGATTTGGCGGTGCAGGTGCTTTTTCCGACGGAAAATATAATATCACCAATCAGTTTGGCGGAACTCTGTACCAGCATATCGGCAAGGATACAGCCACAGAGCTGATGGAATATGTAGATAAACTGAACCTGATGCATGGTGGTGAAGGAACCAGGCTTTATTCTACCACAAACAGCGAGATCCGTAAGCTCTGCCTTCAGAACGGCCTGCATCTTTTGGATGCATCAGTCCGTCATCTGGGAACAGATATCAACTATGTGGTGCTTCAGAACCTCTATGAAAAAATGAAAGACCATGTGGACTTCTATTTTGACGCATCTGTTGACAAAGTAGAAAAAACTGAAGACGGTTATGCAGTTTTTGTAGGAGATGAGCGTTACGAGGGAACTTACTGTATCATCTCCGCAGGACGAAGCGGAAGTAAATGGATGGAGACGGTATGTACAGAGCTTAAGATCCCGACTCTTTCCAACCGTGTGGACATCGGAGTCCGTGTGGAGCTTCCGGCAGAGGTTTTCAGCCGTCTGACAGATGAGCTTTATGAGAGCAAGATCGTTTACAGAACTGAGAAGTTTGAGGATATGGTCCGTACCTTCTGCATGAACCCGCGAGGTGTTGTCGTGAATGAAAATACCAACGGTATTATCACAGTAAACGGTCACAGCTACGAAGATCCGGCAAAGCATACCAACAATACAAACTTTGCCCTTCTAGTATCCAAGCATTTCTCAGAGCCGTTCCATGACAGCAACGGATACGGTGAGAGCATTGCAAGACTTTCCAATATGCTTGGCGGTGGTGTTATGGTACAGCGGTTTGGAGATCTGATCCGCGGAAGACGAAGCACAAAAGCCCGTATTGAGGAAAGTTTCGTAACACCTACACTTTCTGCGACACCGGGAGATTTAAGCCTTGTTATGCCGAAACGTATCCTGGATGGCATCATCGAGATGATCTATGCCCTGGACAAGATCGCACCGGGAACCGCAGATGATGATACTTTGCTTTATGGCGTTGAGGTTAAATTCTACAACATGGAGGTTGAGATCGACGAAAATCTGGAAACTTGCCACAAGGGTCTCTTTGTTATCGGAGACTGCAGCGGCGTGACACACTCTCTTTCCCATGCATCTGCCAGCGGAATCTACGTAGCCAGATACCTGGAGCAGGAGTATTTTAACAGATAAACTGCAGAGCAGTTTATCTGTTATGAGCAAGTAGCAAAGCGGATTGCGAATATCTGGTGTAAGACAGTCCTTTTCTGATATCAGGGTGATGACAGAAAGGGGCTGTTTTTTATGCAGGATGTGCATGAAGATTGGAGAAAGTATTCTGATAATAACTGACAGATACAGGGAGAAAACCGGTTACTGTTCACTGGTAATATTTCGCGAGGTGTTTTTTGTGAGCGAAGATCACAGAAAACCGTGAATCGTCTGACATCAATCTTGACAAATTTATAAGTTTGTGGTAAAAGTTAGATAACCAGGTAAAAGAAAATATGTGCAAATGTTATAATGATAAGGTTGCATCCAGTCGGATGTGCAAAAGAGAATTCGGTGAGAATCCGGAACGATACCGTCACTGTGAAAGGGGAGCTGCTTTTATAACCACTGGGAGACCGGGAAGGGAAAGCAGCGTGGAACCAAGTCAGGAGAACTGCCTTATTGTGAGATCCAGGGATTCGCGGTTTACGAATCGGTATTCTCCATAACAATACAGAACTTCTTTTTATGTATTTGTATTGCGCAGAGAATCATGTGTGAGCAGGCGGCCGCAGAGAGCTGCTGTTTTTTGTACATATCAGTATTCTGGAAATACATGAAAAGAGGACAATGAGAAATGAAAAGAAAAACAATGTTAGCTCTGATGCTCGCAGTTTCCATGACATGCTCTATGGGTGCGGCTACAACAGCAATGGCAGCAGAGGAGTCTGCTACAGAAGAGAACGCCGAGGCAGCTGATACCACAGAGGCTTCTGATGCAGATCAGAAAGCAGCAGATAATGTAGCAGCTCTGATCGACAAGATCTATGTACAGGAAAGAAACGACACAACAGATGAGGACTGCAAGGCAGCTAAAGAAGCATGGGATGCTCTGACAGATGCTCAGAAAGAGCTGGTAGAGGGTGAGAATGCAGATCCGGATTACTTCGGACGTGACACAGGAGATGCTTCCAAGGACGATCCGCGTAACCAGGATGAGATCGGTGAGAATGAACTTCTTGTTGTAAGCTTTGGTACTTCCTTCAATGACAGCCGTGCAGAGGATGTCAAGGGAATCGAGGATGCTCTTGCAGAAGCTTATCCGGACTGGTCTGTAAGAAGAGCATTTACAGCACAGATCATCATCAACCATGTAGAGGCAAGAGATGATGAAGTGATCGATAACATGCAGCAGGCTCTTGACCGTGCAGTAGAGAATGGTGTTAAGAATCTGGTTGTACAGCCTACCCATCTGATGCATGGTGCTGAGTACGATGAGATGACAGAAGCGATCAATGGCTATAAAGATAAATTCGAGTCTGTAGCTATCGCAGAGCCAATGCTCGGTGAGGTTGGAGACGATGCAACTGTGATCAATGATGACAAGAAAGCCGTTGCTCAGGCGATCACAGATACGGCTTGCAAAGAGGCCGGATTTGACAGCATGGATGCAGCAGCTGAGGCTGGCACAGCATTCGTATTCATGGGACATGGAACATCCCATACAGCTAATATTACATACGATCAGATGCAGACACAGATGGAAAATCTTGGATTGAAGAACGCATTCATCGGTACTGTAGAGGGTAAGCCGGAAGATACAGCCTGCGACAAGGTTATCGAGAAGGTAAAAGAAGCAGGATACAAGAACGTTGTTCTTCGTCCGCTGATGGTTGTTGCCGGAGACCATGCAAATAACGATATGGCCGGTGATGATGAGGATTCCTGGAAGAGCCAGTTTGTAGCATCCGGAAACTTCGATAAGGTTGACTGCCAGATCGAGGGTCTTGGAAGAATCGAAGCAGTTGAGAAGCTTTATGTAGAGCATACAAAGGCAGCCATCGATTCTCTGGGAAGCACTGAGGAGTCCGCAGATTCTGATGCAGCAGCAGATACAGAGGCTGATTCTGCTGAGGAGTCCGCAGAATAATAAATATAAAAATATCTGAGTGAGTTCAGATACCTATAAGAAATCAATGTAACTGCCCGGAAAGATCAGGAAGACTGTTTTCCGGGCAGATTGCTGTATCTATGGAAGGGAGAAGATTATCATGAAAAAACGCTATGTAAACTTAATTCTTGCAATGGCAAGTGCATCAGTCCTGGTGCTGGGCTCTGTGCCTGCGATGGCAAAAACAGATGAAACAAAAACAGAGTCCGGTGAGGAAGCAGAAGCTTCCGAAGAAAAGGATACAGATGCAACCAAAGCAGATACCCTGGAAGATGGCGTTTATACAGCAGAGTTTGGTACAGACAGCAGCATGTTTCATGTAAATGAGGCCAATGACAAAAAAGGAGAGCTCACGGTCAAAGATGGTAAAATGACCATCCACGTAAGTCTGGTTTCCAAGAAGATCGTTAACCTGTTTGCGGGAACTGCCGAGGATGCCCAGAAGGACGGAGCAGAGATCATTGAGCCGACCACAGATACAGTGAAGTACAGCGATGGTTATACAGAGGAGGTTTACGGATTTGATATCCCGGTACCGGCCATTGGTGAGGAATTTAACGTGGCGATCCTGGGAGAAAAAGGCAAATGGTACGACCATAAAGTCAGCGTAAAGAATCCTGTAAAAACCTCTGACGACAAAAAATCCGAAGGGAAAAAACCGGAAGAGCTGAAGCTGGAGGACGGAACCTATGAGACGGATGTAACCCTTACAGGCGGAACCGGAAGAGCATCTGTAGAATCTCCGGCTAAAGTAGAGATCAAGGACAAAGAAGCTACGGCAACCATCATCTGGAGCAGTCCGAATTATGATTACATGATCGTGGACGGCGAAAAATATGAGCCGGTGAACAAAGACGGAAACTCCACATTTGAGATCCCGGTCACAGTCTTTGACGCAGAAATGGAAGTGACTGCAGATACTGTAGCCATGAGTACTCCTCACGAGATTGAGTATACCCTGAATTTTGATTCTTCAAGCATGAAAAAGGAAGAAAAATGAAAAAAATAATTTCATACATATTTCTGACGCTGACCCTGATCCTGGGGTGTGCTTTTGCAGTGCAGGCAGCAGAGACAGAACATAAGCCTACGGATATTCCAGGCCTTACCTTTGACCACAGTATGGATCTTTCCTACGCAAAGGAATTTAATGTGGATTACTACAACGATGGCTATGCGCTGCTCACCATTGATCAGGAAGGACAGTTTCTTGTAGTTCCCGAAGGCAAGAAAGCACCGGAGGGGCTGGATCCTGACATTGCGGTTCTGCAGCAGCCCATAAACAATATCTATCTGGTAGCAACCTCGGCCATGGATCTTTTCCGCGCTATCGACGGGATTGACAGCATCAAGCTTTCCGGAACCAAGGAAGACGGATGGTATATCCAGGAAGCAAAGGACGCCATGGAACAGAAAAAGATGATTTATGCCGGCAAGTACAGTGCTCCGGATTACGAGCTGATCCTGAACGAGGGCTGTGACCTTGCCATTGAATCCACCATGATCCATCACAATCCGGAGGTACAGGAGAAGCTGGAGCAGTTCGGGATCCCTGTAATGGTAGAGCGTTCCAGCTATGAGAGTCATCCTCTTGGAAGGACCGAGTGGATGAAGCTTTACGCAGTTCTTCTGGGAAAAGAAGATGTAGCAGAAAAGGTTTTCAAAGAGCAGACGGACAAGCTGGATAAGGTTCTCACAGCAGATAAAACAGACAAGACCGTAGCGTTCTTTTATATCAACTCCGTAGGTGCGGTAAATATAAGAAAAAGTGGCGACTATGTTTCGGAAATGATCTCTCTCGCAGGAGGAAATTATGTTCCGGAGGATACGGGAGTAAATGATAATGCTCTTTCCACCATGAATATGCAGATGGAAGAGTTTTATGCCAAGGCGAAGGATGCAGACTATATCATCTATAACAGTACGATTGACGGGGAACTTAAGACCATTGATGAGCTTCTTTCCAAAAGTAAGCTTCTTGCAGATTTCAAGGCAGTGAAGAACGGAAATGTCTGGTGCACAGGCAAAAATCTCTTCCAGGAAACTACCGGACTTGGAACCATGATCGAGGATATCCACACCATGCTGACTACAGATGATGATTCTCTGGATGATCTGACCTATATGCATAAACTGAAATAAATTCCAGTGTTCTTTTTAACTCCTTTGCCGGTTTCCACCTGTGAGCAGGAAACGAAAGGACAGGATAACAAAACAGAAGAGGAGTGTACCAGAAAAATGAATGACAGAAAACGCGCAGTCCGATACGGGATCTCTTTTGTGATCCTTGCGGTACTTTTGATCTTTTTATTTATATGGAATGTAAATTCAGGAAGTATCCACCTCTCTGTGAAGGAGATCCTGAATATCATATTCCGGCATCAGGGAGATGAAACTTCTTATAATATCGTCTGGGAGATCCGTCTTCCCAGGATACTGGCAGTTATCATCCTTGGCGGAGCACTTTCTGTTTCCGGATTTTTGCTGCAGACCTTTTTTAACAATCCTATCGCGGGACCCTTTGTACTGGGGATCTCTTCCGGTGCCAAGCTGATCGTGGCGCTTCTGATGATCTTTTTTTTAAGCAGATCGGTGTCCATCGGTTCCGGTGCCATGATCCTGGCTGCTTTTGCAGGCTCAATGATTTCCATGGGCTTTGTGCTCCTTGTGGCAAAAAAAGTCCACAACATGTCCATGCTGGTCATCAGTGGTGTTATGATCGGCTATATCTGTTCGGCCATCACAGACTTTGTGGTGACCTTTGCAGATGATTCCAACATAGTCAATCTTCACAACTGGTCACTGGGAAGCTTTTCCGGTATGACCTGGGGGAATGTGCAGACTATGGCTGCTGTGGTACTTCTTACCATGGTGATCGTATTTTTTATGTCAAAACCGATCAGCGCCTATCAGCTGGGGGAGACTTACGCGCAGAATATGGGAGTTAATATCAAGGCTTTCCGGATACTTCTGATCTTGCTTTCCAGTATTCTTTCTGCCTGTGTGACCGCTTTTGCAGGGCCGATCTCCTTCGTGGGGATCGCTGTGCCTCATATTGCAAAAAGTCTCCTGAAGACTGCAAAACCCCTGCTTGTGATCCCGGCCTGTTTTCTGGGCGGTGCAGTGTTCTGCCTGTTCTGTGACCTGATCGCAAGAACTGTATTTGCACCGACGGAGCTGAGCATCAGTTCTGTGACAGCAGTTTTCGGAGCACCGGTAGTTATCTATATCATGATTCGCAGACAGAAGAGGATATAAACGATGAAATCATATTTTTTTTATACAGATCAGCTGACCGTAGGCTATGATGGAAAACCGCTGATCAAAGAGATCAATATTCAGCTGAATAAAGGAGAGATCCTGACACTGATCGGTCCCAACGGTGCCGGAAAATCTACTATTTTGAAGAGTATCACAAGACAGCTTTCCCTGATCAGCGGAACGGTATATCTGGAACAGGAACAGATGAGCCGGATGACCAACAGGGAAGTGTCAAAAAAACTGGCTGTAGTACTTACCGAGCGCATGCGACCGGAGCTTATGACCTGTGAGGATGTGGTATCCACCGGACGATATCCCTATACCGGAACTCTCGGGATCCTTTCCGCAGAGGACAAGGAAAAAGTTAAAAGTGCCATGGAGATGGTTCACGCCTGGGATCTGAAGGACCGGGATTTTACAGCTATCAGTGACGGACAGAGACAGCGTATCCTTCTGGCACGCGCCATCTGCCAGGAACCGGAGATCATTATCCTGGATGAACCGACCTCCTTCCTGGATATCCGGCATAAGCTGGAGCTTCTTGCCATTTTGAAGAAGATGGTATTGGAAAAACAGATGACGGTGATCATGTCCCTTCATGAGCTGGATCTTGCCCAGAAGATTTCTGACCAGGTGATCTGTGTTCATGGAGATCACATTGAGAAATATGGTGCACCGGAGGAAATCTTTACTTCCGATTATATTCGGAAGCTTTATGGCATCACCCGTGGAAGCTATAATGCAGAATTCGGCTGCGTGGAAATGGAACCTCCGGCCGGAAAACCGGAGGTGTTTGTGATCGGAGGAAATGGAAGTGGGATTCCGGTATATCGGAAGCTGCAGCGACAGGGGATTCCTTTTGTGACCGGAGTTCTCCATACCAATGATGCAGATTATCAGGTGGCAAAAGAACTGGCTGCAAAAGTGATCACGGAGAAGCCTTTTGAATGCATTTCGGAGTCTGCCTTTGAAGAAGCACTGGAGTTCATGGGAAAATGTGAAAAAGTGTACTGTCCGCTGAAGGATTTTGGTATCATGAATGAAAAAAACCGGGAATTGTTGAAAAAAGCAAAAGAAACCGGAAAATTAAACCAGATCAGATAAGTTCTCTGGGAAAATGAGAAAAGCAATAAAACGCTGTCAGAAATGAGTGATATAATTTCCGGCAGCGTTTTTTATATAATATAAATTACAAATATTTCAGCAGCTGTGTTATAATATGACAAGAACGACAGATCGTGAAGCGCTCGCATTCGTGGAGATGTAAGTAACGAAGAGGAATGTCCGCTTTACACCGCAAAAGTTAAGTAGATACAATCGATCCGAAAAAATATATGGAGGGAAGATCAATGAAAAAAAGAAACATGATCGCAGCTCTGCTCTGCAGTGCATGCCTTGTGGCAGGAAGTGTAAATCCCGTATTTGCAGATGCATCGAAGGTAGTAACACTTGGAGCAGATCTTACGGATGCTCAGAAGCAGACAATGATGAAATATTTTAATGTAAGTTCCGATCAGGTACAGGTGATGACCATTACAAATGAGGATGAGCATAAACACCTGGATAATATCGCACCACAGTCCCAGATCGGTTCCAGAACTTTGAGCTGTGCCTATGTGAAGCCTACACAGTCCGGCGGGATCAAGGTCCGCACAGCAAATCTGAACTGGGTGACAGGTAATATGATCGCAACGACACTTTCCACATCCGGTGTGAAGAACTGTGAAGTAGTTGCTGCCTGCCCGATGGAAGTATCCGGAACAGGTGCACTTACCGGTATCCAGATGGCATATGAGAAGGCCAGCGGAGAGAAGCTGGATGAGACCAAGACGAAGCTTGCCAACCAGGAGATCGTAACCACTGGTGAGCTTGCAGATAAGGTTGGTAAAAATGAGGCGACAACAGTTGTAAACCAGTCCAAGATGGATGTGATCCAGAACGGAGTACAGAATGCAGATGAGATCCAGAATATTGTTATCAATGTGGCTGAGCAGAACAATATTTCCGTAAGCCAGGACGATAAAATTAGAAAAGAAACCGTGGTACATTCGTTAGCCAGGACGATATTGACAGGATCGTGTCTCTTCTGAAGCAGATCTCACAGCAGGATTACAATTATGATGATGTGAAGGAAACACTGGAGCAGGTAGATGCCAATACCACAGGTCAGACCTCTTCCTCTGATGATACGCTGGATGGCGAGAGCAGTGATGAAACCGTAGATGTGGATGCAGATTCTTCTGATGATATCGTCAACAATGTAAATGACAGCATTCTTGGTGACGATGTGATCCAGAGCTCCACAGAGGATCCGGGTCTTGAGGAAGAAACAGGAGCAGATTCTCAGGATACAAGCAATGAGACCGGAATCCCGGATGCTACCGACGACGGAACCTATAGCAATGAGGAAAGCTCGGACGAAAGCAGCACAGACGAAAGTACCTCTGACGAGAACAGCACAGAGGATAGTGCATCTGACGAGAGTAGCACAGACGAAAGTGCTTCTGATGAGGCTGCATCCGATGAGACCGGAATCCCGGAGGCAACAGAAGATACAGAATCTTCAGAAAGTACAGAGGGCTCAGACCAGGCAGACAGTGCAGAAAACGATACTTCTGTGCTCAGTGAAGAAGCAAAGAACAATTATGACAAATTTGTCCTCTTTGTAAAAGGCGAGTATGAGGGAGATGCAGATTCCCTTCTCGCTGCAACGGAGGATACAGAGGCAGTGGCAACGGTAACACTGGATGAGCAGACAGCGAAGAGTGTGGCAGAAACTGTTGAGAAGGATTATTATGATATCCTGAAGGATGGTACAGAATCCTATGAGGCAGATGGTACAGAAAAATATCAGAGTACAGAGCTGAATATGATGGATCAGAAGCTGAAGAAGCTGTTCGGTATTGACAGTTCCCAGGAGGACACAGAGGCCACAGACGTGACAGCAGCTATTCTTGCAGATGTTCCCCAGGAAGATAAGCAGACACTTTATAAAGAAACCATGAAATATCTGGCAGGTCTTTACGGCGAGAACACGGACTCTTCTGAGGAATCCGCAGCAGAATAAAAGATTTACAGAAAAAGAGATAAAAAATACCGCAGCAGAGAAAACAACCTCTGCTGCGGTATTTTTTGTCGTGCAGGAAAGATATCATGAAAATTTTGTGATTTACGACAAGGATTTGTGTAAGCACTGGAAAAATGGATTTTTCTGTGATAAAATTGACCGTAAATCGGTTTTGTGGACTCATACATCGCAAACCGTGATAGGGAAACGAGAAAGGGAAAAGGTAGAATTTATGAGCCTGGCAGTAGTAACATTAAAAAAAGGCGAAGGCAGATTCCTGAAATCAGGAGGCCTCTGGGTATATGACAATGAGATCGCAAGCATCATGGGAAGTTTTGTGAACGGAGATATCGTTCTTGTCCGGGACTTTGACGGATATCCGATGGGAAGAGGATTTATCAACACCAATTCCAAGATCACAGTCCGTATGCTTACCAGAGATGAGCGTACAGAGATCAGTCCGGAATTTTTGAAACAACGTGTCCGCGACGCATGGGAGTATCGTAAGAAGGTAGTAGATACCGGAAGCTGCCGTGTGATCTTCGGAGAAGCAGACTTTCTTCCGGGTCTTGTTGTGGATAAGTTTTCAGATGTGCTTGTTGTACAGTCTCTTGCACTGGGAATCGACCGTCTTAAAGAAACGATCATAGATGCACTGAAGGAAGTCCTTGCTGAGGATGGGATCCGGATCCGTGGAGTCTATGAGCGGAGTGATGCAAAGGTACGCCGCCAGGAAGGAATGGAACTTACCAAGGGATTTATCGGAGAAGAATTTCCGACACTTGTTCAGATTGAAGAGAACGGTGTGAAATATGAAGTAGATATCAGGGACGGGCAGAAGACCGGATTTTTCCTGGATCAGAAATATAACCGTCTTGCTATCCAGAAGCTCTGCAAGGGGGCGAAGGTTCTGGACTGCTTTACACATACCGGCTCTTTTGCCCTGAATGCGGGAATTGCAGGGGCACAGAGTGTTCTCGGTGTGGATGCGTCGGAAACGGCAGTCCTGCAGGCAAGAAGAAACGCCAGTCTGAACGGCCTGGACGGAACAGTGAAATTCCTCTGTGAGGATGTTTTTGAGCTTCTTCCCGAGCTTGAGGAGAAGGGAGAGAAATTTGATGTTGTGGTACTGGATCCTCCGGCATTTACGAAATCCAGAAGCTCTGTAAAAAATGCCATCAAGGGATACCGTGAGATCAATCTCCGTGCAATGCGTCTTGTAAAGGACGGCGGATTTCTGGCAACC
>OKRZ01003105.1_pt1 | contig 11472 bp, 14 predicted proteins | sample 1601141 | NCBI WGS metagenome assembly OKRZ01 (sample SAMEA3541524, study PRJEB24748) | human gut metagenome | biome: human gut; feature: human-associated habitat; material: faeces | place: China | collected 2012
GCAAAAAGGTTTATTTATTTTATTCGGCGCGCTTTAGCCACTTTATCGACAGTCTGAACGCACCTTGCAAATGCAAGGTGCGTTTTTTTAGTGAAAAATATAATCATACAGAACTTCTCATTGAAAGATTGATTTTATCTGTTATCATTGCAATAAACTCGCTGTTTGTCGGCTTACCTCTTTCAGATTGAATGGTATAGCCGAAGTATGATGACAGCACATCAACATCTCCCCTATCCCATGCAACTTCGATTGCGTGGCGAATAGCTCTTTCCACCCTTGACGATGTGGTTTTATACATCTTTGCAACAGTAGGGTAAAGTATTTTTGTTACCGATGAAAGCATTTCGCGATCATCAATGCAAAGGTGAATGGCAGTTCTCAAATAATGGTAACCTTTAATATGTGCAGGAACACCGATTTGACGCATAATATCTGAAATAATCACATCCATATCCTGCTCAATAAAGCGTGCGGTTGCCCTGCTTTCAGCTTTATGCTCATTTCGCCAAGCTGTAAGGCGGGTTATCCTTTTCGCAATTTGATTTGCAGTTATAGGTTTAATAAAGAAATAATCTGCCCCGGCAGACATAACTTGCTTTTCAAGTTCTTCACTGCTGACTGACGATAAAACGGAAATAATCGGCTTTTCCACTGAATGTGTTTGATAATACTCAAGTACATCAACTGCGTCCTCATTAACCATAAAAACATCCATCAATATAACATCAATGTTATGCTTTTTAACGATTTCAAGAACTTTGGCTCCGTCGTTCTCTATCACAGAAACATCATAGCCTTGTGTTTCCAATTCATTTTGACACGCTTTGGCAAATTGAGAAGAATTATCTGCAATGAGCACCTTTAATTTCTTTTCCATAATTAAAAACTCCTTTTTGTGATTTCTTCCACATTTTACCACAAGGAAGTCACAATTTCAATAGTTTTTCACAATATTTTGTGACTATAACTCACATTTTCATTGACTCATTGTGCCAAGTTTTTGGCTATATATCTAAATATTGAGCGTTTTCGATACAAATTGTCATATTTACGACAAGATATAGATTCCAACTTTTTTCACAAAATTTCAAAAAAATTTTAAAAAAATGTTATTATTCGCCGATTTTACTTTAGCGATTGAAAGCGTTGTATTGAAAACATTATATCAATATGATAAAATTACCGAGTATTTATACTTTATAAGAGAGGAAAATATTATGGCAACGAGAGAAAAATTCAGCTCAAGGCTCGGATTTATTTTAGTTTCGGCAGGCTGTGCAATCGGAATAGGAAATGTGTGGAAATTTCCGTATATTACAGGAATGTACGGCGGAGCAGGTTTTATTTTAATGTACCTTGCATTTTTAGTGGTTCTTGGGCTTCCTATTATGGTGTGCGAATTCACCGTTGGGCGCGGAAGTACAATGGGTATGGGCAAGGCTTTTGAAAAGCTTGAACCGCAGGGTACCAAATGGCACCATTTAAAATGGATTAGCATTTTAGGTTCATATTTACTTATGATGTTTTACACTATGGTCGGCGGCTGGATGCTTTACTATGCATATATAGAAGCTACCGGCAAGCTGGCAGGGCTTAGCAGTGATGCCGTATCCGGTGCATTTAGCAATATGCTTTCAAATCCGAAAACTATGGCACTTTGGGCAATAATAGCTATTTTAATTTCATTTGGCGCTTGCGCATTCGGTGTGCAAAAGGGTGTTGAAAAAGTCACCAAAGTTATGATGCTTTTACTGCTTATTTTAATGATTGCGCTTACGGTCAATTCTGTTTTTCTTCCAAATGCCGGCAAAGGTATCAATTTTTACCTTGTACCTGATTTTAAATCAATTCAAAAAGTCGGTTTCGGCAACGCTGTTTTTGCAGCTATGAGCCAAGCGTTTTTCACGCTAAGCCTCGGTATCGGCGCAATGGAAATTTTCGGCAGTTATCTTGACAGAAAGAAGAGAATAACCGGCGAAGCAATAAGCATTGTGCTTCTTGATACTTTTGTTGCGCTTATGGCAGGCTTTATCATTATTCCGGCTTGCTTTTCATTCGGTGTTCAGCCTGATTCAGGCCCGTCGCTCTTATTCATCACACTGCCTACCCTGTTTAATAATATGAAAGGCGGCAGAGTATGGGGTACTCTTTTCTTTATCTTTATGTCATTTGCCGCACTTTCAACAATAATTGCGGTATTTGAAAACATTGTTGCAATGTTTATGGATATGGCAGGATGGAGCAGAAAAAAATCCGTTGCAGTCAATTTTATTTTAATAACAGCACTTTCAATGCCTGCAATTTTAGGCTTTAATCTTCTTTCAAATATTCAACCGCTCGGTGAAGGCAGCACAATTATGGACCTTGAAGATTTCCTTGTATCATCTAACCTTTTGCCACTTGGAAGCCTTGTATTTGTTATGTTCTGCGTAAGAAAGAACGGTTGGGGATTTGAAAACTTTATTAAAGAAGCTAACAAGGGCGACGGAATTAAATTCCCGCATTGGATTAGACTCTATATGCAGTATATATTGCCGATTATAGTAACTATCATTTACCTTAAAGGTTACTATGACACATTTAAAAATAAAGGCACCGGCTTACTCATCTTTTGGATGTGCTTTGCGTGCGCACTGCTTTTAGTGATTTTTACAATTTCAATTTTCACAGGCAGAAAGAAAAAAGCATAATAAATAACAAAAAACGAGCAAATCAAAATTGCTCGTTTCAGCGTGTAGAAAAAGTTAAATTATAAATTTCTACACGCTGGCAGACTTTGAGAAAGTGAGATAAATTTTGTATTTTGCGAGTGGGAGCTGTACGATGGTACTGCCCCCGAGCAAAAGACAAGAAGCACCAAAAACAGCTTGGACTCGATGTCCAAGCTGTTTTTCACAATCCCTCCGAGTGCAACAAGTTGCACCCACCTCCCTTTGCAAGGGAGGCAAAAAAGGTTTATTTATTTTATTCGGTGCGCTTTAGCCACTTTATCGACAGTCTAGACCGAGCAAATCAATATGATTTGCTCGGTCTTTTGCTTATTCATTACTTTTCTGCACTTTTGATAAAAGCTTTCAATTCATCTTTCGGCATAAAGCCTACCGTTCTTTCAACCTCTTCACCGTTTGAGAAAATCACGATTGCCGGTATGCTTTGAATATCAAACTGATATGCAAGGTCACGATTTTCATCAACATCTGCCGAATAAAAATCCGCCTCTCCGTCCATTTCGTCCGAAAGTTCTTCTAAAATCGGTGCAAGCATTTGGCAAGGGCCGCACCACACAGCAGAAAAATCCACTACTGCAAGCTTACTTTTAAGCACATCATCAAATTCACTGTTTCTGATTTCTTCAACCATATTTATTCTCCTTTGCTTTTATTTGCAAGGTAAGCAACTGCCGACAGTGCGGCAATATTACCCTGCCCTGCTGATTTAATATATTGGTATGGTTTGCCGGCAATATCACCGCAGGCAAAAAGACCTTTAATATTAGTTTCCATTTGCAAATCAACTATTATATGTGTACCGTCTGTTTTAAGTCCCGGCACAAGCTTATCCGCCGATATATTATTTCTAACCACAAAAGTTGAAAACGCATCGTAACTTGAATTTTCGCAAATTATTTTTTCCGCTTTCATATTTCCGGCAAAGCCTATCGGCTTATCTTTAATTATTTGTATATTACCGTATTTATCAAAAATTTCATTTGAAATATCATAAAGCGGAAAATACTTTATACTGCTGCATACCTCGCTTAAAAACAAAGCATCTTCCTCTGCTTCTTTGGTATAAGCAATAACAGCCACATCTTTACCCTTGCAAAAATGTGCATCACAGGTTGCACAGTAGCTTACTCCCCTACCCAAAAACTCATCTTCATTTTCAAGTGTTTTTGAAGCGGTAACGCCCGTTGCAATTATAAGTGATTTACTTTCAATCATTTCTTTGCCGACTTGCAGGGCAAAATATTCACCCATTGAATATACTGCATTAACTCTTTTTTCTGTTATTTCAATATCTAAATCATTAAGATGATTTTTAAGTGCAGTTGCAAGTTCTTCACCCGTCACATTAGGCAAGCCCGTATAATTTTTAATTGAATGGGCTTTATTTATTTTATCGCTTAAATCTTTATTTCCAAATAAAATGATATTCTTATTTCTCAACTTAGCAGTTATTGCCGCTGAAATACCGGCAGGCCCGGTGCCGATAATTGCTATATCATATCTCATTATTATTTGCCTCGATTTTTATTATAATTATTTCTGTTTTCGATTTAGTTATACACATTTTTCTGACAAATGTCAATATTTTCGAATGTTTGTTAATATATAATTCACCTATTGACAAGGTAGGTTAAGAAATATATAATCTTATAAAATAATAAATTATAACAATATTATCGGTGGGGGTATTATGTTAAATCGTTTTTCAAGAACTGAATTACTGATTGGCGATGAAGCTGTGCAAAAGCTCAATGCTTCGCGCGTTGCTGTTTTTGGAGTCGGCGGAGTCGGCGGATATACAGTTGAAGCATTAGTCAGAAGCGGAATCGGCGCTATTGACATTATTGATGATGACAAGGTATGTTTAACTAATATCAACCGTCAAATCATTGCCACCACAGATACAATCGGTAAATACAAAGTTGATGTTGCCGAAGAAAGAATAAAATCAATCAATCCTGATTGCAAAGTGTACAAGCACCAAACATTTTATTCAAATGAAACTGCGAATGAATTTGATTTTTCAAAATACGACTATGTAGTTGACGCAATTGATACTGTTTCAGGCAAAATAGCACTTGTAATGCAGGCAAAGCAAGCCGGTGTGCCTATAATCTGTTCTATGGGTGCAGGAAATAAAATGGACCCAACCGCATTTGAAGTATCTGATATTTACAAAACGAGTGTTGACCCGCTTGCAAGGGTAATGAGATATGAGTTAAAGAAAAGAAAAGTTCGCAAGTTAAAAGTTGTATATTCAAAAGAAATACCTATTAAGCCAAAAGAAAGCGCAGAAAACAGCTGCAAATATGACTGCGTTTGCCCGCCGGGTACAAAGAGGACATGCACAGCGAGAAGGCAAGTGCCGGGAAGCAATGCTTTTGTTCCGTCAACAGTAGGTTTAATAATCGCCGGCGAAGTGGTAAAAGACCTCATCAAAAAATAATTTAAGGAAGAATTATGAAAAAGTATGAAGAAATAAGTGTAAGCGAAATGCTTAAGCTTGACGAAAGTGAATATCTTGTAATTGATATAAGAGATGAAATAGCTTTTACTTACGGAACAATAAACAATGCTGTAAATATTCCTCAAAATCAACTTGATGAAAAGCTAGGCACATTACCAAAAGATAAGCTTTTAATAATATGTTGCAAAAGCGGTATCATCAGTGACCCAGTAGCCCAAAATATGCGTGAAAAGGGCTTCAACGCCGCTAATTTAAAAGAGGGCTATTATGGCTATATGCTTGCCAATTTAAAAGATGACAGTGACCGGGTAAAAGATATAGAAAGAAGCATAAACAAGAAATTTCATAAAGGCATTTGGAGCAAATTTACCAGTGCAATTAACGATTATCAGCTTGTGGAAGAGGGCGATAAAATTGCCGTTTGCATTTCCGGAGGAAAAGATTCAATGCTTATGGCAAAACTTTTTCAGGAATTAAAGCGCCATAACAAATTTCCTTTTGAAGTAATCTATCTTGTTATGGACCCGGGATACAGCCCTGAAAACAGAGAAATCATTGAAAAAAATGCCAAACTTTTAAATATTCCTATAACTGTTTTTGAATCAAACATTTTTGAATCTGTATTGCATATTGAAAAATCACCTTGCTACCTATGTGCAAGGATGAGAAGAGGCCATCTTTATAACAAAGCCAAGGAACTCGGCTGCAACAAAATTGCACTCGGTCACCATTATGATGATGTTATAGAAACGATTTTAATGGGTATGCTTTACGGCGGCCAGGTTCAAACAATGATGCCGAAGCTTCATTCAACCAACTTTGAAGGAATGCAACTTATTCGCCCAATGTATTTAATCCGTGAAAAAGAAATTAAGCATTGGCGTGATTATAATGATTTGCATTTTATTCAGTGTGCCTGCAAATTTACAGATACCTGTACTTCCTGCAACCCTGACAATGCATCAAAGCGCCAGGAAATTAAAAATATGATTAGCCAAATGAGCAAAATCAACCCGCAGGTTGAAAGTAATATTTTCAAAAGCGTAGAAAATGTAAATCTTGATACCGTAATAGCTTATAAAAAAGACGGTATTAAACATAGTTTCCTCGAAAAATACGAAAATAAAGAAAAAGAGTGATTTTTCTATTGACTTTTTAAACTAAATATGATAATATTATTCAGCAATAAGCGATAGTAAACTATCGCATTGAATAATATAGAGGTATAGTGTAACGGTAACACTCCGGACTCTGACTCCGTCATTTAAGGTTCGAATCCTTATACCTCTGCCAATACCTCGGAACATTCGTGTTCCGAGGCTTTTTTATGCCCGAATACTGCTTTTTACGGCGGTATTCGGGCACTTTTTCTTTGCTTCAAATTTTGTGAGAATCTTTGAGAGATTCTAAGAGACAGCAGATTTCAAAATTCCAAAGTCATTTTAGTGCGATTTGGGGCATTTATGACTGAGATTTTTGAGAGACATCGCTCAAATCAAAATCGTAACACGAATTGAAATGAGGAAAAAATTTGAGAGACATTTCAAAAAATAATGAAGGCTTAAAGTAATAAAACTTTAAACCCTCACTTTAAGTTTGCCCTTTCTTATTGTTATTATATAAATTATCATACTAGGGGTAGCCTAATTTTTTAGAAAGTGATTTCTATTATTTGTGTGCAGTCTAATGCTCTCGGTGGGTACGTCAAATACACCCTATCAATAATTAATTATACTTGGATATTTTGTAATTTTATGATATTATTGTATTGTAAGATATTACTTAAGGATAGTTCAATATGATTATTAGAGTAGAATCAAAAGAACAATTGGATATTTGCCTTGATATAGTTCACAAGAGCTTCCAAACAGTTGCAGATGAAATGAATTTAACAAAGGATAATTGTTCAAGCTATACAGCGTTTATGCCTATTGAAAAACTAATCTCGCAGTTTGAGAATAATACACCTATGCTTTTGTATCAGTATAACGGGTGCTTTGCTGGATATTTTTCTTTGTCAATTAATGATGATAGCGTTGAGCTAAACAATTTAGCAGTTTTGCCTAAGTACAGACATCTTGGAATAGGCAAAGAGTTAGTCGATTATGCCATTACATATTCAAAAAACATTCTTGGCGCAAATAAAATTAAAATCGGAATTGTTGAAGAAAATACAATACTGAAAGAATGGTATGAAAAAATAGGCTTTGTTCATACAGGCACTAAGAAATTTGAACATCTACCCTTTACTGTAGGCTTTATGGAAATAGAAATATAAATATTATCAAGGTGACAGATACGAATGTAATTTATATTTGAAATCGTCGGAGGAATTGTAATGTGTGATATTTGCAATACGATAGAAAAATCCTTACAAGGTGAAAATCCATTCTTTGTTAAAGAGTTCGAAACAGGAATTGTCGTCCTCGGTTGGAATCAACATTTTTACGGATATACCATTTTTATGTGCAAAAAGCACGCAACCGAGCTTTATCAATTAGAAGACGAGTTTCTTGCAAAGTTTATGGAAGAAATGGTTATTGTTTCAAAAGCTGTTGCAACAGCATTTGAATGTGACAAAATGAATTATGAGTGCCTCGGCAACGGTGATACCCATTTGCATTGGCATTTGTTTCCAAGAGTTAAAGGGGACCTTGGTGAATATGGAAATGACGGCAAAGGTCCTGTGTGGTGGTTGCCGCAAGAAATAATGTGGAATAAGGATAATATCCCAAATGAAAAAGAACTTAAAAAAATGAAAGCAAAGTTATTAGCAGCTTTGGGATAATAACAGGAGATTAAAACTATGAGTTATATCGGTCAAATGAGAAAATATATCGGGCATCAACTGATGCTTTCAGCAGGTGCGACAGTTGTAGTTATAAAGGATAATAAAATACTGCTGAATTTAAGGTCGGATACTAATACTTGGGGTATTCCCGGCGGTGCAATAGAGCTTGGCGAATCATTAGAGGAAACGGCGACAAGAGAATTAAAGGAAGAAACTAATCTTGATTGCAATAGTTTTACATTGCTCAATGTTTTTTCCGGCAAGGATTTTTATTTCAAATATCCTAATGGTGACGAGCTATATTCTGTTGTTGCTTTGTATTTTGCAAATGATGTATCGGGTGAGTTAAAAATAACCGATGGTGAGAGCTTTAAATTAGAGTATTTTTCAAAGGACAATTTACCTAATCTTGAAAGCAGAGCAAAAGTTATTCTTGATTGGTTGATTGAAAAAGAGTATTTGAAATAGGAGAATACTTAAAATAGGAGAAACAATGAATAAATATTTGAAAAATCTGAATAGAATTGAGTTTGTAGTGACGATGGCTTGCAGTGGCAGGTGTAAGCATTGTTCACAGGGAAGTCATATCTCTAATGAACATATTGATGATTTAAAAGCCGAGCAGGCAATTTACGATATTTGCAGTCATTACAATATCGATTCACTTATGACCTTTGGAGGAGAGCCTCTGCTTTATCCCGAAACTGTTTGCAAAATACATTCTGCCGCAAGAAAAATGAATATACCACAGAGAGAACTGATAACAAACGGATATTTCAGTAAGGATATTGGTCGAATTAGAGAGGTTGCCCATATGTTAGCACAAAGCGGTGTTAACGGCATTTGTCTTTCGATTGATGCGTTTCATCAGGAAACTATTCCGCTTGAGTATGTTAAAGAATTTGCAAGTGCTGTTGTTAAAGAAGCAATTTCAATACATACTCATCCTGCTTGGCTTGTCAGTGCTGATGACAACAATCCGTATAACCTAAAAACGAGAGAACTGCTAAATGAATTTTGTGAAATGGGAATTGAGCAATCAAGCGGCAATGTAATCTTTCCGAGCGGAAATGCACTAAAATATTTAGGTGAATATTTTGACCAAGATGTCGAATATGATAATCCGTACAGAGAAAATCCCAAAGATGTGAAAACGATAAGCTTTTCTGCAAACGGTGATGTACTGTGCAGAAATATATATAAGGATTCTATTTTAGAAATTATGGGCTCATACAGTATTACTTAAAAAAATTAGTAATTTAATATTTCGCTTTAGTGAGTAGAAAGGTAGATAATATGTGGTTGTTTGAAACTCCAAAAAATTATACAGAAATGTGTAAAAAAATCTCAACAAGTGTGTTTTGGTTTGTGTTAATTGAATTATTTATTCTATCACAAGTATCTAAAGAGTTTTCAGAACTTATGAAAATAATATCTTTTAATACTGAGGTAGAAATTTCAAGTTTAAAACTATATATTTCATACATATATATCCCTATAATATTCTCAATTGTTGAAAATGTGTTTAAAATGCATGATTTGTTTGGAAGAATTTTTGGAATCAGGAGTCTTTTTTCCGGGACTGTAATTTTTCCTGAATATATTAAACAGTTAAAAATTGAAGTAAAGTTGTCTCGATTAGGTTTATTAAAAAAATACTTAAAAGATAAAAACTTACAATTGAATTTAGGAAAACATTTCTATCATCATGTTTCTGATGAGAAGACATTAATAGATAATCATTATGTTTATATGGCTTTAGGTTCTTGGTGCTGGGTTTGGATAATTTTGGATAATTTCGTTTTTTCAATACTACTAATTATATTTACAGCAATATTTGGTTTTTATACTAAGTCTTTGATTATTGGACTTTCAGTATTCTGTTTGTTTGAATTATGCGTGGTAATTGTTTTACTGTTTACTTATTGCAAAAAATATTCGCAAAAAGAAGTAAAATGTACAGTGGAATATGATAGTAATAATAATAGTGACAAGCTTAATAAAGAATTGAAAAAGGAAATTAAAAATGCATTATGAAATAGATAATTGTATAATCAAATCAGAAAATGCAGCATTATCATCTTCTCAACGAAATCAGAATATAGTCAAGTTTATTAATGAATTACCATATTGTGATAAAATGTTGGATTATGGTTGTGGTAAATGTAGATACTCACCATTACTTAACGATAGATGTAAAAAACTGTATTTGGCAGATTCACAAATTCAATTAAAACGTACACAAACCATATTTGGAAATAAAACCAGTGTTGAAGAATATTCAAAAAAATTTTTTTCAAATTCCAGCATAGTCGAAGTTGAAAAAATAAAAAAGCTTAATGAACGATTTGATTTCATTTTGTGTACCAATGTTTTATCGGCAATTCCTTTTTATGAGGAAAGGATGAATGTATTAAGAAATATTTTCAACTTATTAAAAAATGATGGTAAAGTTTTAGTGAGTGTACAATATAGAAATTCCTATTTTAATACATACAAATCCAATCCTAATGCTATTATGAAAAATGATGGATGGCTGATTAAAAAAGGAAATTCATATTCTTTTTATGCTCTAATTTCTCCAAACAAGTTAATTGATATGTGTTATGATGTCGGATTTAAAATGGATAGAAAAATTATAAAGGATGGTTCAATTTATTTATTTCTTAAAATATAGCATCATAGCACAAACTGTTTTTTGTACCAAAAGAAAGAATAGTTCAATTGAACATCTTCTATTTTTACTTGACTTTCCTGTTGTTTAGAGTTATAACACACAACACAGGAGGTAAAATTGAATATGAACGGTGTAATTTATGCACGATACTCGAGTGATAATCAGCGTGAGGAGTCGATTGAAGGTCAGCTCCGTGAATGCAACGACTTTGCAAAACGCAATGATATTACAATCGTAGATTCATATATTGACGAGCGTTCTCCGCTACTACCGACAAGCGTCCTGCGTTTCAAAAAATGATTAAGGATTCTGCAAAGAATATGTTTGATGTTATCATTGTTTGGAAGCTTGACCGTTTTGCCCGTAACCGTTATGACTCTGCCCATTACAAGGCACAGCTTCGCAAGAACGTTGTTAAGGTTATATCTGCAAACGATAACATCAGCGAAGACTCCGAGGGTATCATTCTTGAATCCGTACTTGAGGGTATGGCTGAATATTATTCAACAGACTTATCAGAGAAAGTTATTCGTGGATTAACAGAAAACGCAATGAAATGCAAGTTTAACGGTGGTTCGATTACTTTCGGATTCAATTTTGAACTCGCTGCCACAAGGCTGGAAGTTTTACTTTCAGCCTATTTTCATGCCCGAATACTGCTTTTTATGGCGGTATTCAGGCACTTTTTCTTTGCCTCAAAATCTTGTGAGAGTTTTTGAGAGATTCTAAGAGACAGCAAATTTCAAAATCCCAAAGTCATTTTAGTGCGATTTAGGGCATTTATGACTGAGACTTTTGAGAGACA
>OKRZ01003126.1_pt1 | contig 11441 bp, 7 predicted proteins | sample 1601141 | NCBI WGS metagenome assembly OKRZ01 (sample SAMEA3541524, study PRJEB24748) | human gut metagenome | biome: human gut; feature: human-associated habitat; material: faeces | place: China | collected 2012
TGCACCGGTGACAAGATCATCATCATGGCTTGTGAGTACGGGCTTCTTCCTGCTCGTACTGTGCGTAAGCCATGATGATGATCTTGTCACCGGTGCTTACACATCTTGCTGCTGCTCCGTTCAGGCAGATCATACCGCTTCCGCGTTCTCCGCAAATGGTGTATGTCTCGAAACGGCTGCCGTTGTTCACATCTACGATCTGGACCTTCTCATATTCCAGTATCCCGGCAGCTTCCAGCAGTTCCTCATCCACAGTGATACTTCCTACATAATCCAGTTCCGCCTGGACAACGGTTGCTCTGTGGATCTTTCCTTTTAACATCTCTATTGTCATCTTATATAAGTCCTTTCCTGTAGGGAATAACTTTCAAGTGGATAAAAACATCCGCTTCCGTATTTAATAAAAAAACGTCTCGGGGTACACTTCGACCCTGAAACGCTTCTGATTGATTCCCTGTATATTGAGTCCTGTTTTTTGTACATAAAAAGCATGCTCTTCAACAGTTGCTCAAAATTCCCATAACTGTTGTAACGCCTTCGTTATCATCGATACAGGCTCGTATCTTTTATAATTTTCATATATCCGTCCGTTCCCGATCCCGGGTTCCGGCTGGCTATTTTTATATAAGATTCCAGTGATTTCAGCCAGAGTATAGTTTTGAGTCCAAATACTATCTCTGTGGGGTATTATCACACCCCGGCACTGGTTTGTCAATAATTTTCATATTCTCTATTATCGTGAATGGCAGTAATAATCCCAAAACCAGTTACTTTCACCAAAAAAGCCCTCCCACACAGCAATTTCTCTGCCATGTGAAAGGGCTTTATCTTTCTTCCTTTATGCATATTATTTATGAATATGCACATCCAGCTGCTTATAAGGAATCTCAATTCCATAATAATCAAAATCTTCCTTGATCCTCTGGTTCAATCTCCATCTGGCTGCCCAGTAGCGGTCGGTATCTACCCAGACACGAAAGCCCATGATCACAGAGCTTTCTGCCAGCTCATCTACGAATACCACCATCTCTTCGTCTTCTCTTGTATCCGGATCTTCGGTGAGGATATCTTCCAGGATATCCTTGGCCTTCTGGATATCTGCATTATAAGAGATCCCCACTTTGATCTCCAGCCTTCGCTGATCCCTTGCTGTTACGTTGGTGATGGTCGCATTGGAAAGAGTACCGTTCGGGATCACGATGTGCTTGTTATCAATGGATAACAGCGTTGTATAACAGATCTCGACCTTGGCTACCGTTCCCTCGCTTCCGTCCTGTCCGTTAACGATGATGTAATCCCCTACCTGGAAAGGCTTGAACAGAAGAAGCATCATACCTCCTGCCAGGTTGGCAAGTCCGCCCTGGAGGGCAAGACCCATAGTAACACCTGCAGTTCCGAGAAGTGCTGCCAGAGATGATTCCTTTACTCCAAAGCTTATGGATATGTTAAAGATCAGGAGTATGTAAAGTACGATCTTGACCAGTGAGGACATAAACTGTGCCACTCCTGTATCCAGCCTGGATTTTGTCAGTGATTTCCTCACAAACTTTACGATCCATTTAATTACCGTGCTTCCTACCCAGAAAGCAACAATAGCCAGAACAACCTTGATTCCGAATTTCGTGATGTCCGGCAGATAATTTTCAAACATCTGCCTGTACTGGCTTACCTGATTTCCGACCTCCTGCACGGTCTGTACAGTACTATCCAAATATAATCCCTCCTGTCTGATCGATCATTCGATATACATATGCGGATCGATCTATGAGCTTCAAAGCTTATTTCTGATATAAGCATTTCCTATAATCCGCATCTGGTAATATAATAATACAGCAGTGGTTTTTCCCTGTAAACCTGATTTCTCCGGTTCTATAAAGTATAGGGTATAAACCACTGCTGTATTTCTGTTATAGCTTTATTGTATATCTGTCCGGTAATCCGCCGCAGAATGCTGCTGAATATACATTACTGTTCACTCTGTTCTCAGTAACACGCCTGGCGATGCACAGAATTTATGCTGATCGCATAAATTCGCGCGGTATGTCTCGGATTTTCTCTTTATTTACTGATTCCCTTCATGGAAAGGCTGATACGTTTTTTCTTCATATCAACACCAAGAACACGGACATCCACGATATCTCCCACACTGACTGCTTCCAGCGGATGTTTGATGAATTTCTCGCTCATCTCGGAAATATGGACCAGGCCATCCTGATGCACACCGATATCCACAAAAGCACCGAAGTCAATGACATTGCGGACAGTTCCCTTGAGGACCATGCCTTCTTTCAGGTCCTTCATATCCAGGACATCGGTACGGAGGATCGGTTTCGGCATCTCGTCACGTGGATCTCTGGCAGGTTTTTCCAGTTCCTTTACGATATCACGTAAGGTTGGCTCTCCAATCTCCAGCTCCTTTGCCAGTTTTCCGTAATCGCGGATCTGTCCGGAAATACCGGCAAGCTTGCGCTCTGCCACATCTTCCGGTGTGTAGCCCAGCTTTTCCAGGAGTTTTTTTGCTGCGTCATAGCTTTCCGGATGGACACTGGTTGCATCCAAAGGATTTTTGCCTCCTGTGATCCGTGTGAAACCTGCACACTGCTCAAAGGCTTTCGGACCAAGCTTGCCAACCTTAAGAAGCTCTCTTCTTGTCTGGAAACGGCCGTTTTCCTCACGGTAGGCTACAATATTCTTTGCGATGGCCTTGCTGATTCCGGAAATATACTCCAGAAGGGATGCAGACGCAGTATTCAAATCCACTCCGACCTTGTTTACACAATCTTCCACAACGCCGTTAAGGGCTTCTCCCAGCTTTTTCTGGTTCATATCATGCTGATACTGACCGACACCGATGGATTTCGGATCAATCTTTACAAGCTCTGCAAGCGGATCCTGTACACGTCTTGCGATGGATGCGGCGCTTCTCTGTCCAACATCGAAATTCGGGAATTCTTCCGTAGCAAGCTTGCTTGCGGAATATACAGAAGCACCTGCCTCGTTGGTGATAACATACTGGACCTTTTCAGGGATTTCCTTAAGAAGCTCCACGATGATCTGCTCGGATTCTCTGGATGCCGTTCCGTTTCCTACAGAGATCAGTGTCACATGATATTTGCTGATAAGCTTTTTCAGGGTTTCCTTTGCGGCACGGATCTTGGTCTCATTGGTTGGTGCTGTGGGATAAATAACTGTGGTATCCAGAACCTTTCCGGTAGGATCTACCACTGCCAGCTTGCATCCGGTACGGAAGGCAGGGTCCCAGCCAAGAACTACCTGTCCTGCAATTGGAGGCTGCATGAGAAGCTGCTCCAGATTTTTGCCAAAGACATGGATGGCACCGTCCTCTGCTGCCTCTGTAAGGGCGCTTCGGATCTCACGCTCAATAGCCGGTCCGATGAGACGTTTATAGCTGTCCTCAATGGCTTCTTTCAGAACAGGTGTAGTGTATGGATTATCGCGGACGATCACCTGTTTTTCAAGATAACGGATGATCTCTTCCTCAGGTGCAAGGATCTTCACAGTAAGGAATTTCTCTTTCTCACCACGGTTCAGAGCAAGGACACGATGACCTGCAAGCTTTTTCACCGGCTCCTCAAAGTCATAATACATCTCGTATACAGACTGCTCCTTCTCATCTCTTGCAGTGGAACATATAGTTCCCTTATCCATTGTTCTCTTACGGATACTGATACGATAATCTGCTTCATCAGAAATGTGTTCTGCAATGATATCTCTGGCACCGCTGATGGCCTCTTCCACAGTTTTGACTTCTTTTTCCTCAGAAAGAAATGCTTTTGCCTCTTCTTCAAGAGGTTTCTTCGTCATCTGGAGAAGGATGATGTCGGCCAGAGGTCCCAGACCTTTTTCCCTGGCGATGATGGCACGTGTACGGCGCTTCGGGCGGTACGGACGGTAAAGATCCTCTACCACAACGAGTGTCTGCGCTGCCTCGATCTGTTTCTTCAGCTCCGGAGTCAGCTTGCCCTGCTCCTCGATGCTGCCCAGAACCTGAGCCTTTTTATCCTCAAGATTTCTTAAATAAGTAAGTCTCTCATTAAGATTACGAAGCTGTTCGTCGTTCAGTGTACCGGTTGCTTCCTTACGGTATCTGGAAATAAAAGGAATGGTGCAGCCTTCATCGATCAGCTTAACCGCTGCCTCGACCTGCCATTTCTCAACGTTCAATTCTCTGGTAATTACCTGAATAATATCCATTTTTATCTTTCTCCCGTTGTTTCAAATTTGCCTGAGGCTGCATTTTCCTCTTTACACAGCTTCTGACATTTATCAAAGATCAATCTGTGCGATCACGGCCTTCAGAGCATTGGCGCTTGCATGAAGCTTCTCTGTCTCCTCCTCGGTCAGCGGAACACGAACGATACGTTTTACGCCTTCCGGTCCGATAGAAGCCATGGTACTAAGACATACGTCTTCAACACCGTACTCTCCGTGAAGCATGGTTGATACACTGACTATTGTATCAGATGCTGCAAGAAGAAGCGAGCAAAGTCTGCAAACAGATACGGCTACCGCATAAAATGTAGCACCCTTCTTGGCGATCACTGTTGATCCTGAAGTATGAACATACTCCAGAACCTCTTCTCTGTCAAGTGGCTGCAGATCTTTCTGATCCTCATGAACGATCTTGTCAAACTCATCAAGGGTCGCACCTGCAACAAAGGCTCTGGACCACGGTACAAAGGAAGTATCTCCATGCTCTCCGAATACATAGGCGTGGATGTTTTTCTCAGATACACCGTAGTGCTGAGAAAGTCTGCAGCGGAGACGGGCCGTATCCAGGGCGGTTCCGGAACCAAGGATCTGATTTTCCGGCAGTCCGGAAAGCTTTGCAAATGCATAAGTCATAATATCACATGGATTACTTACGATAATATAAAGCGCTTTGGGAGCCACCTTTACGATCTCCGGAGTAATATTCTTCATAATGTTAACGTTGGTCTGTGTCAGCTCGATGCGAGTCTGTCCCGGTTTTCTGGCAATACCGGAAGTGATGATCACAATGTCAGAATCTGCAGCATCCGGGTAATCTCCTGCCACGATAGAGATCGGCTCACGGAAACTGGTTCCCTGCTCAATATCCATAACCTCACCTTCAGCCTTATCTTTGTTAATATCGATCAGAACGATCTCTGATGCAATACTCCTCTGTGATAAGGTATAAGCGATAGTTGCTCCTACACTTCCTGCTCCGATGATCGTAATTTTACTGCTCATATTTGTTCTCCTTTCAGCGTTGTTTGTCATTTTAATAACAACTTTAATTACACACATTCAAACATAACATAAAACATTGCCCTGTGCAATAAAAATTTTATTGTATTTCTCAGGTTAATCCCCGCCAATTTGCATTTCAAATTATTTAAACCGCTTATATTTTCTGATATTTTTCCTATTATTCTGTATACATTCCTGTTATTTTTTTATCGATTTATAGAAGCAATTTCAGAAACCTAGCAAAAAACCTCTGAACTTCAAAAAAAATCAAGAAGTCCAGAGGTTTCTTTCACCTCTTATTATTGGCTTAGATTCAGATGTTTATAGCTGCTCCAACGTTCACCCGGTTAATTCTTTGCCTGGGCAAGGGCTTTTTGTGCAGCGTCCAGGATCCCTTCGGAAGAATATGTGGCTCCGCTGACAGTATCGATTCCATCCGCCGACTGGTTTGCCATGATCTGAGAATAGATCGTGCTCCATGCAGGATCAAAAAATTCCGGTGTATCCTGATTTGTCTGCTCAATGGATACGATCTGGCCTCCTGAGATCGTAATTGTCAGATATGTTTTTCCTCCATATCCAAAAGCCGAGCCTGTATACGTTCCATCTCTGTACATTCCCACCGGTTCCGGTGCTTCCGTTGGCTCCGGTGTTGCATCCGGCTCATCTGTCCCTGGTGTTGGAGTTACATTGGGTTTTTCAGGAACCGGCGTCACATCCGGGTCGTCCGGCTCCGGCGTCGGGGTTGCTGCCGGCGTCTCTGTTGGCTTCGGTGTGGCTGTTGGTTTCGGCGTTGCCGTAGGTTTCGGTGTGGCTGTTGGCTTTGGTGTCGGTTTCTTTGTCGGAGTTGGTGTCGGTTTCTTTCCATACTCCGGATTGATCGCTTCTTTAAGAGCTTTTTTTACAGCGTTGAGAATTCCGTTGGAGGAATAGGTTGCTCCGCTGACTGCATCAATATCATCTACAGAATCCGTACCAATGATCTGTTCCTCCAGCACGCTCCATGCTTTTTCAAAAAACTGCTCCGTGTCCGTATTTTCCTGTTTCAGGGCTTCGATCACTCCATCCTTGATGGTCACAGTTACCTTCACGTCTCCATTGAAGCCCTTTGCCGAAGCTGTATATTTACCGTCCAGATATTTTTTCGGACTGTCCGGATCTTCCGGTTTCTTTGTAGGAGATGGTTTTTTTGTAGGTGACGGAGCTGATGTCGGAGTTGGTAAAGCAGTTGCTGCAGGTGTAGGGGTGACCTGCTGGCTGTTTCCATCTGCCGCTGCCTGGGAGAGGGCATTCTGAACTGCCTGGATGATTCCGTTGGAGGAATAGGTTGCTCCACTTACTGCATCTACATTCGGTGTATTTCCGGCGATCATCCTGCTGATCACACCCTGAGCTGACGCAAAATACGACGCGGTTTCTCCAGATGCCTCCAAAATATCTATGGCCGCAATCTTTCCACCGCTGATTGTTACTCTCACGCGGATCGTCCCGCCAAATCCGGTTCCGCTTCCTTCATACGTACCGTCCTTATATCCATCTGCCGGAACGCTTGCTACCGGTGTCTGCGTGGTTCCCTGTCCTGCGGCGCCGGCATTGCTTTTTGCAGATTCGGAAACCGTTCTTGTACCGGAGCTTTTTTTCGCTGCTGTTTTTTTTGAACTTTTTTTCGATGAGCTTTTCTTTTTTGTTGTACTGTTTTTCTCAGCTGTGCTGTCAGAAACAGTATTTTCTTTTTCATACCCGAGATATTTTTCCAGCTCTGAAGCGGACATTACGGTCGTCTCTGCCTGCCCGACTGCTTCTGTCTCTCCATCAGAGCCCTTCGCCTTTATGCCTGAAAACACAAGCGCCGCAATCACAGCAGCTGCAGGGACCAGCTTGGTCCAGGGTATCTTCGGAGTATTTTTTTCCTCCTGCTTTTTATCTTTCAGATCTTTTTCCATGCTTCCTTACTCTCTCCTCTTTTCTTGCGGCCTCTGTCAGACATTGCTCTTCAGAAATCAGCAGACCTCTGCCGCAGACATTGCTCTATGTCTGCGGCAGAGGCTCCCGGATATCTGTGCTCGCATTCGGTTCAACAGCGAAATTATTTAACTGTTACCACAAATTTCTTTGTAATTCCGTTGCTTTTCACTGTGATCGTTGCTTTACCTTTTTTGATTCCCTTTACAACACCCTTGCTGTTTACAGCTGCAACTTTTTTATTGCTGCTTGTATATGTAACCTTGCCTGCAGGTGCTGCTTTGGATCTGATGGTTGTTGTTTTACCTTTTTTGATCGTTGCAGAAGATTTTACAAGACTGAATGCAGGATTCTTGACAACTACTTTGCAAGTTGTCTTCAGGGCTCCTGCCTTTGCTGTAATCGTAACGGTTCCTGCTTTGATTCCTTTTACAACACCTGTTTTACTGTTTACGGTTGCAACCTTTGTGTTGCTGCTTGTGTATTTTACAGTTGCAGATGGTGTTGCAGTTGCTTTTACAGTTGCTGTTTTTCCTTTGTAGATTGTTACGGAAGCCTTTGCAAACTTGATTGTAGAAGCTTTTACTGTTACCTTGCAGGTTGCTGTGGCATTTCCGACCTTTGCTGTGATAACTGCGGTTCCGGCTTTTACGCCTTTAACAACACCCTTGCTGCTTACTGTTGCAACCTTTGTGTTGCCGGACTTAAATGTTACTGCTGCATCGCTGTCATTTGTTGTTGCCTTAAGAGTCGTTGTTTTTCCTGTATATACAGCTGCTGCTGTCTTATCAAGTGTAACTGTTACCTTCTGAAGCTCTTTCTCTGCTCCCTGAAGATGTTCAAGTGCTTCATTTACCTCAGCCTGACTTGCATCTGTTTTTGCAAGAATGTCTTCTGCTTCCTGAAGCTCACCGGCAAAGGACTTCCAGGTTGCAATTGTGTAATCTGCCTCTGCCAGAGCCTTTGCAGCTTCCACTTCTGTTTTAAGACTTGTAAAATCAGTCGGCTCCATTGTAGGATTTACGATATTCTCTGCAGTTGCCTGGAAGCTGTAGGTATAGTCATTATATCCAAGAGCATACACTGTCAGTTTCCAGTATCCTGTTCCGTCTGTTCCTCCCGGAAGCTTGCAGCGTGCAGATTTTGTAAGTCCAAGCTGGATTCCCATTGCTTTATGCATCCAGTTATCTGCGGCAAACTTGGTTCCATAAGAAGCGAGGCATTTTGTATATGTGGAATCATCTCCATAATAATCCCAGCGTACAGCCTGCATATTTGCACCAAGATCGCCATAATTTCCATTGAGATCCACACGGAGGAATTCGCCGTAGCTTCCGCTTGCTGCTTTTACACTCGGCTTGATCCCTGTTGCTGTTTTTAACGCCTGATCCTTGATACCGGAAGCTGTTCCGTCTGATTTTCTTGCTGTAAATGTAAAGCCGTCACCATTTTTCTCCGCATATTTCAGACCATTTGTCTGTGCATTTACGTCTGCCACAAGGCCTTTGTAATACTGGAGATTGTTTTCACTGTATCCTCCGGAGAGCACAGCTCCATCCTGTACGACATTATACTTTTTGCAGAAATCTGCAAAATCTGCGGTCTTAACTGCTACCGGAACATATTTCAGACCATATATCTCATAATGACCCATCGTATAGGTTTTTCCATCTTCTGTTGTTATACTGCCTCTGTTCCATTTTACCTTGGAACCGTCTGTAAGATAAAGTGTGCTTCCTTTATCCTCCCAGTAGGATACGTCGAATCTGGTTCCGTCTTCAGCAATGATCGTAGCTTCTGTCTGATAGCTTCCTCTGTGGAGTCCATGATTTGCAGTCGCTCTTGTTACTGTATCAAAAGCTCCTGTATCAAACTCACTATGTGAATCCTTCTCTTCTGAAGAGCTTGTATCTCCAGCTGCATATACGCCTTCTGCTGCCCAGTACTCACCCCAGGTAAGTCCTGCATATACGTACTGATACTCGCCTGTCAGCTGGTCAGAATCGGAAAATACTTCCGCCACTTCATCGCCTTCTGTGAAATCCTCTTCCCCTGTAGAGAACTGGTCTGCTTCCTCTGCTGTCTCATCCAGAGTCTCGACAGCTTCTGTATCTTCCTGCTGGATATCCTCTGTCTCGTCTGCAGCAGCTTCTGGCACTGCTACATCCTCTGCTGCTTCTTCTGTTATGTCTGCAGCATCCTCTATAGCTTCTTCTGCTACAGCTTCAGTATCCTCTGCCGTTTCCTCTGTGCTAAAATCCTCCGTATCTCCTGCCTCTGCCTCAGAAACCACGGCTGCATCAAAATCAGATGCCATTACAGCGGTCGGAAAGGTTGTTGCTGCCACTGCAAGACTTAAAATGCATGGAGCTGTTTTTTTCAATAGATTCCACTTCTGCATTGCTTATTCCTCCTAAAAATATGATATATTTATAGAACCCTTTCCAGGTTTACTATCGCAAGTACTGCGAATATGAGCATTCCCCTCTGCCAAACAGTCATAAACCGGATCGCCGGGAGATCAGCCTCACTCTGCAATATCCTCCACACTGTAGGAATCTGCAATCAGGCTGAACCGCTCTTTCATCCCCTCAGTGAGATATACATGATGGTCTTCATCCACAAAAAGTCCGTCTGCACCGTAAGCTTTCAACAGCTGTGTCCCTTTTTCCACCCCCAGCACAAAACATGCTGTGGAAAGCGCATCTGCCTCCAGACCTGAGTCACAGACTACCGTTACCCCGGTCACTCCGCTTTCTGCCGGATAGCCGGTAGACGGGTCCATAATGTGGTGATACCTTACACCATTTTCGATAAAATATTTCTCATAATCTCCGGATGTGGAAAGAAATTCTGTACCATTTAAGGCAACCACACCAAGATAGTCATCCTCATTTTCAGCTCTGGGATCTGTCACTGCCACATTCCAGGAAGAACCATCCGGCTTGCTTCCGTAGGTCATGACACTGCTTCCTCCCAGATTCATAAGTGCTGCTGTTACATCCTTCTTTGTTTCCAGTTCTTTAAGGATCAGGTCACAGCCAATACCCTTTCCCGCTGCTCCAAGATCCAGAGAACAGCCCTCCTCCATGTGGACCGTATTTCCGTCAAGAAAAATCTTCTGATATCCGGAATCCTTCAGAACATTCTTAATTTCTGCTTCTTCCGGAATTTTCTGGTTTTCCCCTCCAATATCCCACAGGCGGATCAGCTTCCCGATGGTTGGGTCAAAGGCTCCGTCAGAATCCTCTGCGATCTTCAGAAGACGTTTCAGGTATCCGGAAAGCTCGTCGGAAATCTCCGTATCTTTTCCGCTGTCTGCATTCACCTTATAGATCTGGGACTTCTCATTGGTCCAGGAAAGAAGGTTCGTCTCCACATCTGTCAGCACAGCTGTCAGCTTACTGTTTATATCGTCACCTGTGGTATAGAGTGTTTCTGATACCACAGTATCCATTGCAAAATCTGTATCGGTATATGTCTGTACATCATTTTCCGAAGCAGCCATGCACAGCACAGGAAACAACACCGCAATTCCTGTAAATGTAACTGCTGCCAGAAAAGTTTTCTTTTTCAGAGCCTGATATCTCATAGATCATTTTTCCTCAATTGTTCCAATATGAATATTTTTTCTCGGGCAGGCTGCGGCACATGCGTGACAGCAAAGACATTCGCCGGATCTGCCTGTGTCACCGTCGATATCCAGATGAGCCGGACATCTTTTTTTACAGAGACCACATTTCGGCGGACATTTCTCACGGTTTCTCCGAAACAGTGCACCCGGAAGGATTGGCATTAATGCAAAAACCGCTCCCATGGGACAGAGAAACTGGCAGAAAAACCTTTCCTGTGTACACATTCCCACAATGATCAGCACCAGGAGCACAATTCCCACCAGATATTTGCTGTTCGGGAGCCGTCCTGCCGTGAGCATGGAAAAAACATCCCACGGGCTGGTTCCCGTAAGCTTTCCGTATACACCTGTAAGGCAGGAAAGCAGGATCAGTGCCAGTACGATATATTTGACTTTCTGAAGCCCGTGAACCATTTTTTCGGAAAGAACCGGTTTCTTTTTTTTGTGAAAGCATTTCATCCGGATCCAGGAAAAGCCTTCATATACGGCATCTCCGAAAGATCCGAATGCACACGCATATCCGCAGAAATGTCTTCCGAAAAAGCAGGTAAAGATCACTATTTGGAAACAGTTGATAAAAATGGAACAAAGGAAGATGTTGGAATAGATA